>Ga0255338_1000228_pt1 | contig 227387 bp, 201 predicted proteins | sample MeOH1_35cm_T4_19_FD_203715 | JGI IMG/M metagenome (GOLD analysis project Ga0255338, IMG submission 203715) | Sandy soil microbial communities from University of British Columbia, Vancouver, Canada - MeOH1_35cm_T4_195 | ecosystem: Engineered > Artificial ecosystem > Sand microcosm >...
AATGCTTAGATATGACATAGAACACCTATTGCGAAGGCAGCTTACTACGCATATATTGACGCTGAGGCACGAAAGCGTGGGGATCAAACAGGATTAGATACCCTGGTAGTCCACGCCCTAAACGATGGATACTCGACATACGCGATACACAGTGTGTGTCTGAGCGAAAGCATTAAGTATCCCACCTGGGAAGTACGTCCGCAAGGATGAAACTCAAAGGAATTGGCGGGGGTCCGCACAAGCGGTGGAGCATGTGGTTTAATTCGATGATACGCGAGGAACCTTACCTGGGCTAGAATGCATAATGACCGCCAGTGAAAGCTGGATTTGTAGCAATACACAATATGTAAGGTGCTGCATGGCTGTCGTCAGCTCGTGCCGTGAGGTGTTGGGTTAAGTCCCGCAACGAGCGCAACCCCTATCAATAGTTGCCAACAGGTAAAGCTGGGAACTCTATTGAAACTGCCGCCGTAAGGCGTGAGGAAGGAGGGGATGATGTCAAGTCATCATGGCCTTTATGCCCAGGGCTACACACGTGCTACAATGGGGTGGACAAAGGGCTGCAACACGGTGACGTGAAGCTAATCCCAAAAACCATCTCTCAGTTCAGATCGTAGTCTGCAACTCGACTACGTGAAGCTGGAATCGCTAGTAATCGTATATCAGCAATGATACGGTGAATACGTTCCCGGACCTTGCACACACCGCCCGTCAAGCCATGGGAGTCGGGTGTACCTAAAGTCGGTAACCGCAAGGAGCTGCCTAGGGTAAAATCGATGACTGGGGCTAAGTCGTAACAAGGTAGCCGTACCGGAAGGTGCGGCTGGAATACCTCCTTTTAGAGACGGCTTTAACCGCTGTTGTTTCCAAATACTTTCAAACTAAATTAGAAGTTCTTTAAGAAGTACTAATAGTACCCGAATCAGACCCGTAGCTCAGTTGGTTAGAGCGCTACACTGATAATGTAGAGGTCACCAGTTCAACTCTGGTCGGGTCTACTAGTAAAAAAAGTAGAGAAGTTGTCGGGTTGATGAGTTGATGTAGTACATCATACATACAACGCGAGTCAACTGATAATGATCACCTGAAATTGGGGGGTTAGCTCAGTTGGCTAGAGCATCTGCCTTGCACGCAGAGGGTCATCGGTTCGACTCCGATATCCTCCACCAAACGGGTCCTTGAGAGAGGGCGGTTAAGAGAGAGAGAAGTTAAGAGAGCTCTTTAAAGAAGGAAGTAATGATGTAGGCGTTAGGCCTGGAGGTTCATAACCTTAACATCAGCGAGATATTTACAGGAAGCTGTAGGTATAGAAGTTCTTTGACATATTGGAAATGTGAAAATCAAAACATAGTAGATACAGATCTTATGCAAGTCTGTATCTGAAAAATTTTTTAAAGCGAATAAGGGCGCATGGTGGATGCCTAGGGTCTGAGAGGCGATGAAAGACGTGGTAAGCTGCGATAAGCTACGGGGAGGTGCACACGACCGTTATATCCGTAGATTTCTGAATGGGACAACCTGTTATACTGAAGGTATAACACTCGAGAGAGAGCCAACCCCGAGAACTGAAACATCTAAGTACCGGGAGGAAAAGAAAATAATAATGATTCCCTGAGTAGTGGCGAGCGAAAAGGGAAGAGCCCAAACCGGGTCAGCGTGCTGATCCGGGGTTATAGGACTGCGTTTAGAAGTTGTTATCAAACCGAATCATCTGGAAAGATGGGCCAAAGCAGGTGATAGCCCTGTAAGTGCAAATTAACAAGGACGAGCAGTATCCTGAGTAACGCGGGACCGGAGGAATCTTGCGTGAATTTGCCAGCACCATCTGGTAAGGCTAAATACTCCTCAGACACCGATAGTGAACCAGTACCGTAAGGGAAAGGTGAAAAGCACCCCGAACAGGGGAGTGAAATAGTACCTGAAACCGTGCGCCTACAAGCGGTCGGAGCTCATTTATGAGTGACGGCGTGCCTTTTGCATAATGAGCCTACGAGTTGCTCCTCACTGGCGAGGTTAAGTTCTTATATAACGGAGCCGAAGCGAAAGCGAGTCCAAATAGGGCGAATAGTCAGTGGGGGCAGACGCGAAACTTTGTGATCTATCCATGGGCAGGTTGAAGGTGTGGTAACACACACTGGAGGACCGAACCCGTTGACGTTGAAAAGTCTTGGGATGACCTGTGGATAGGGGTGAAAGGCCAATCAAACTGAGAGATAGCTCGTTCTCCCCGAAATGTTTTTAGGAACAGCGTTGCATTAAGAAGTTTATTAGAGGTAGAGCTACTGATTGGGCTAGGGGGCTTCACCGCCTACCAAACCCTGACAAACTCCGAATGCTAATAAATATCTGCAGCAGTGAGGCTTTGGGCGCTAAGGTCCAGGGCCGAGAGGGAAATAACCCAGATTAGCAACTAAGGTCCCTAATACGTAGTTAAGTTGAACAAACGAGGTGGGATTTCAATAACAGCCAGGATGTTGGCTTGGAAGCAGCCATTCATTTAAAGAGTGCGTAACAGCTCACTGGTCGAGAGATCCTGCACGGAAAATAATCGGGCATCAAACTACGAACCGAAGTTCTAAATTCCAATTTATTGGAGTGGTAGGGGAGCATTGAAATCAGCACAGAAGGTGTATTGCGAGATATGCTGGAGCGATTTCAAAAGAAAATGTAGGCATAAGTAACGATAATTAAAGTGAAAAACTTTAACGCGAAAAGTCTAAGGTTTCCTGATCAACGTTAATCGGATCAGGGTTAGTCTGGTCCTTAGGAGAACCCGAGAGGGGCATCTGATGGAAAGAAGGTTAATATTCCTTCACCTACTATGCAATAAAAGTGACGCAGGGACGTGGTGGTTGCGTACGGACGGAAGTGTACGCCTGAGTGGAGTCTTCGGACGAAGCGAAACCATAAAATTCCTGCCAAGAAAAGCGAGCATAGCAGCCAGTACCGGAATCCGACACAGGTAGACGGGATGAGTATTCTAACGCGCTCGGGTGAGCCGTGGAGAAGGAACTAGGCAAATTAACGCTGTAACTTCGGGATAAAGCGTACCGCAGCGATGCGGTCACAGTAAAATGGTACAACCAACTGTTTAACAAAAACACAGGGCCCTGCAAAAACGAAAGTTGACGTATAGAGCCTGAAACCTGCCCGGTGCTGGAAGGTTAAGGAAGGGTGTTCGGCGCAAGCCAAAGCTCCTGACTGAAGCCCCAGTAAACGGCGGCCGTAACTATAACGGTCCTAAGGTAGCGAAATTCCTTGTCGGGTAAGTTCCGACCTGCACGAATGGTCTAATGAGTTGTACACTGTCTCCTCCACGAGCCCGGTGAAATTGTAGTATCGGTGAAGATGCCGGTTACCCGCCACGGGACGGAAAGACCCCGTGAACCTTCACTACAACTTTGCATTGATTTTGAGCAACAAATGTGTAGGATAGTTGGGAGACTTTGAAGCAGTATCGCCAGGTATTGTGGAGTCATCGTTGAAATACCAACCTTTTGTTGCTTAGAACCTAACCCCTTGCGGGGGACATTGCATGGTGGGTAGTTTGACTGGGGTGGTCGCCTCCTAAAAAGTAACGGAGGCTCGCAAAGGTACCCTCAGTACGGTTGGTAATCGTACGAAGAGCGCATTAGTAAAAGGGTGCTTGACTGTGAGACAAACACGTCGAGCAGGAGCGAAAGCTGGCTAAAGTGATCCGGTGTTTCTGTATGGAAGGGACATCGCTCAAAGGATAAAAGGTACTCCGGGGATAACAGGCTGATCTTACCCAAGAGCTCATATCGACGGTAAGGTTTGGCACCTCGATGTCGGTTCGTCACATCCTGGGGCTGGAGAAGGTCCCAAGGGTTCGGCTGTTCGCCGATTAAAGTGGCACGTGAACTGGGTTCAGAACGTCGCAAGACAGTTCGGTCCCTATCTGTGGTGGGCGCTAGTAAATTGAGAGGACGTGACCTTAGTACGAGAGGACCGGGTTGCACGTACCGCTGGTGTATCTGTTATGCCGCCAGGTGTAATGCAGAGTAGCTATGTACGGCAAGGATAAACGCTGAAAGCATCTAAGCGTGAAACCTTCCTTAAGATGAGTTTACTTTTAAGGGTCGTCGAAGACTACGACGTTGATAGGCTATAGGTGTAAAGTTGGTAACAACAAAGCCAAGTAGTACTAATTGCCCGTAAGCTTTATTTTTTTATGTTTTGTTTTCCATTCCAATATGTAAATTATTAAGGTTGAATAAACTCAACCAAATGTTTTATGGTGGTTTTGCCGGGGGTGTTCACCTCTTCCCATTCCGAACAGAGAAGTTAAGTCCCCCATGGCCGATGGTACTCGCATCTAGCTGGGAGAGTAGGTAGCTGCCATATTTATTATAAGCCTTGTTCCGTTAATCCGGAATGAGGCTTTTTTGTTTTATACAACTCTCTAATAGCATTAACTTGCCTCATCTTCAATCAGTTCCAACTATAGGTATAAATACCTGCACCAATAAAAGGCTTCCCTATTTTAATTGTTGAATGAAATTCTTAACTTAGGATCCTAACCAGATGCCTGCTTTTTCATTTCTGGTCTTTATTCATTTTCTTCAGTTTAAACAATTAAGATATGAATAGGCTGCCTTGCTTGTATTTATTGTGCCTCTTTGCCTTTATCTCCTGTGCAAAGATTCCCGTTCAATCGGTTACACTGGCCGAATCCATTACCCGGGAGGGCAAGCGGATGCATGAATTGAACATCGCTTTGCTGAACAGCATATACCAGGAAAAGCGTCAAAAAATCAATGATTTTATCCGCAACGATTATACTCCCTGGTTCAGCAATGAAATCGTAAAAAACATAAAGGACAGCGTACAGCTAAAGACCGACCTTCCGCTGATACTTTCCAAAGCATTGCCGGTTTTGAGCGTACAGATTGCCGATCGGCAATCTGCACTGGAGGCCAGCAGGGTACTGTTGTTGGATCAGTTGAACGCCGATTTTCTGGTGTACCAGGCTTCCTGCAATGAATTGACTTATTTACTGGAATCTGCTGTGAAACTGGATGATGCAAAGAAGAAGCTCATGAACCGGGCTACTGCCATTTCGGGGAATAAGATTGATTTTGACCAGTTGAGCCAAATGCTGGACCGGTTCATCGCCGATAAAGGTGACCTGGGCCAGAATATTGAGGCGCTGAATAAAGCCATCCGGAAATTAATTAAACCATAAACCCACTGTTATGCCTAATGATTGGGACGACATCATCCGCAAAGCCGCCAAATCCACCAATGCGCATTTTGCGGAGCAGCTCTCCGGCCTCACCAGGCTTACCAATGCCGATATTGAAGGGTTGATCATGGATTCCGGTATCAGCAGGGAAGACCTGGCCGATACCCTGCAGCTTGTAAAGGATGCAGGTAAATCCAATGGGGAGAAAGCCGCTGCCATCCGGAATATCCAGAAAGGTGTTGACGTGTTGGTAAACCTGGTTGGAAAGCTGATCTGAAAATGAATGCGGACAAGATATTCAGCGTGGATTCCCTAATTTTGCCGCTCCATGAAGGCAAAAACACTCAAGAAAGACAAAGTAAATATCATTACACTCGGTTGCAGCAAGAACCTGGTAGATTCGGAAGTACTCAGCGGGCAACTGGCTGCCAATGATATTGCTGTGGTGCATGAGAATACGAAACTGGACCACAATATTGTGGTGGTGAATACCTGCGGCTTTATAGACAAGGCCAAGGAAGAGAGCATCAATACGATCCTGGACCAGGTGGAACTGAAACGCAGGGGCAAACTCGATAAAGTATATGTTACGGGCTGTTTGAGCGAACGTTACCGCGGAGACCTGGAAGCGGAAATGCCCGAAGTGGATGCATGGTTCGGCACCCTGGAACTACCTTTGATCCTCAAACAATTGGAAGCCGACTATAAAGCGGAATTACTGGGCGAGCGGATGCTCAGTACCCCTAAGCACTACGCTTATCTCAAAATCAGCGAAGGGTGCAACCGTACCTGTTCTTTCTGTGCCATTCCGCTGATGCGTGGGCAGCACGTAAGCCGCCCCATCGAATCGCTGGTGGAGGAAGCCGAAGCGCTGGTAAAAAAAGGGGTGAAGGAAATCATGCTGATTGCCCAGGAATTGACCTATTACGGCCTGGATATTTATAAGGAGCGGGCGCTTCCCCGTTTGCTGCATGCGCTGGCCGATGTAAAAGGCCTGGAATGGATCCGGCTGCACTACGCTTACCCCAGCAAGTTTCCGCTGGAAGTGTTGGATGTAATGCGCGAACGCGACAATATCTGCAAATACCTCGATATTCCGTTGCAGCATGCCAGCAACAATATGCTCAAAGCCATGCGCCGCAATATTACCCGTGAGGAAATGAGTGAACTGATTCTAGAAATCCGTAAAAGGGTTCCGGGTATCTGTATCCGTACCACATTGATTGCCGGTTTCCCCGGTGAAACAGCAGCCGATATTGAGGAGTTGAAAGCCTTCCTGCAGGAACACCGTTTTGACCGGGTTGGGATCTTCAATTATTCTCACGAAGAAAATACCAGTGCTTACGATCTTGCAGATGATGTACCGGCCGAAGTAAAAGCGGAACGGGCGCAGGAAATCATGGAAGTGCAGCAGGAGATCAGCTACGAAAAGAACCAGGAAAAAATAGGGCAGGTGTTGAAGGTGATCATTGATAAGAAAGAGGCCGGACGCTACCTGGGTCGCACTGAGTTCGACAGCGTGGAAGTAGACAATGAAGTGGTGATCCACTCCTCCAAAAAATTACCCATCGGTGAATTTGTCAATGTAAAAATCACGAAGGCTTACGACTACGACCTGGAAGGGGAAGTGGTTGAGTGAATACCGGTTAAATCTTAAAGCCCAGCGTTAGCATCAGGCTTCCCCTGCTTCCTTTCTGCACAGCAAATGTATTGGCCTTGTCATTCAGTAAATAAGGAAACTGAACATCCTTATTCATGATATGTGAATAGGTGAGATCAATGAACATCCCCTTGTTCCTGTATCCCAGCCCGCCGGAACCGATGAACCTGCTGGCTTTCAGCACCTGGTCTTTATAAGGGCTTCCGTAATAAGCCGTGCCCAGTCTTACCATTATGGTATTGAACTTCAATTCTCCACCCAAACGGATATTGACATTGCCCCGGTAAGTGTCTTTAATTGTCTCGTTTAGCATGCTGTAATAGTTGGATAAGCCGATATCTCCTGCATCGCCTGAAGTTGCATTAAAGCGGGCTCCCTTGTAATGTACGTATTCAATATCTGCACTGATAAATCCTTTCTGCATCCGTACGTCGTTCACTTCGCGCAAAACATAACTGACACTTCCGATCATTCTCCAGGGAGTGGTCATATTGTACTTGGCAACCCCTGCTCGTCCGTTGTTGAGTGCATCGCTGCTTTCTGATCTTAATCCTGCATAGGTTTCTGTATTGGCTACCATGGAAGACCGGATATTGTCGGTAAATCCAATCAGTTGCGGCGTATGGAAGGCAAACCCCAAACGCAATGACTCCTGTGGTTTATAGATCATCCCCAGCTTGGCGCCGATACCCGCACCGGATGAACTGTAGGTTTCCCGGTATTCAAAAAAACTGAAACTGTTGGTACCATCTGCTGTAGGATCTTTTTCACTGTAAAAAAGATTGCGCGTGTATTTGATAATCGGAATAGTGAAGCTGATGCCCAGGTACAGTTGATCGCCTATATTGCCTGCTGTTCCAATGGCTATCTCATTGTATCCGCCGCTGCTTTGCGCGTCGTACAACTGTTTTACGCCTTGCGATATGGGTACCAGGCTCTGGTATCCCGCAACAGTGCCGCCGGGACCGCTGATGGTATCCACCAGGAATGTGCGGAATGCCAGTGATGATCCGAATATATAGTTGCTCAGTGCAGCATTGGTATCTGCACGGTCGCGCGTTAATTCTTCCAGGTATTTTTCGGTAAATGAACTGTAATTGTTGAAACCGGTGTACTGCACCCTGTTGTTGTAATTGGCCAACTGGTTCACCGATATGGCAAATGCTGAACTTATCCAGGTGCTTTTCCTGCGCTTATTACCTGCCAGGATGATGCCTGATGTTCCGTACCCGAAAGCGCTTTTCTTTCCGGTACTGTCTGTTCCCCTGAAATTAAACTTATTGTTGTTGAACAAAAAGCCCGGGGAGAGTACCAGTTCATTGGTCTTATAAAATCCAAGCCCGGCGGGGTTTACGTGGTTAGCCGTGATATCGCCGCCTAAGGATCCCATTGTTCCTCCCACAGCCATATTCCTGGCTGTTCCGTTCTGTGTAAACCAGGCTGTGCGCAATGCGTCTTCAGGCGTTTGGGCATACGCAGCTATCCCGCTAAAAAAAGTGCAAATAATCAACAGTTTTTTCATAGTCCAGGTTGTACAATTCCTTATGATGCAGGTGCATCATGTAATAAGGCTGTTTGGTTGAAGTTAGTTATTACTAATTACGTCCGCCTCTTCCGGAACCGGCACTGCTACCGCTGCTCTTAAAACCACCGCTGCTGCCACCGGCAGAGCTGCTCATGCCTGCTGAACTGCTTGCTGCAGGAGTGCTGAATGTTCTGCCCGGGCGGTCATAGCTGCTGTTGCTGCCTCCGGTGGTAGATGGGCTGCTGAACACTCTGCGTACCAGGTTGCCAAAGCTGTTACTGCCTGCACCTGCTACTCCGGGAGTGCCCCATTGACCATTCTTGTTGTTGCCGTAATTGTAGTTATTGTAAGATTTGTTGCGGTATGCACTGAGGTTGGATCCGGAAGTATAGGTTGGTGTTAAAGCCTTCGGATTGGCATAGCCGATCACCGTGTAAAGCGGATGACTCCATCCCAAACCGCCACCATAATAATTTCCGTATCCCCAACTGTTCCAACTGCTGAAGCCAAGTCCTAAAGCCCATGGATTGCTGTATCCCAATCCCCATGGGCTGTATACCGTATAGGGATTATAAAACGAATAGTTATAAGCGTAGGCAGGGAAATTATAACGCATATCGTTCCAGTAGCTGAAATGATCAATGCTGCTCCATTGATCCCTGTTGGCAACCTTCATACGCAGATAACGGTCGTCAGAAGTGCTTACGTACTCCTGGTATTCACGGCTGTCTGCATTCCCGGCGTTTACATATTCGGCTACTTCTTTACCTGGTGAATAGTACAGATCATCGGGAGTTTGACCGGAACGGTAAACCGAGCTGCAGCCGGTCAGCAAACCAACTGCGATCATTGATCCGAAGAGTATCTTTTTCATATTAACTACGTTTAGGTTGGCCTTTATTCATGGATGAAGTTACATACATTTGCGTCCGGATCATAACCATTTATATAAACACAAACTTAATTTTAACAGGGCAAATAGTATGCCAGCTAACGGTTGTTAGCAAAATTGGTTCAAAAAATTGAAAATTTAACATGGGCAAGGAAATCACTTCCAGGGAACAGGACTACTCTCAGTGGTATAACGACTTGATTATTAAAGGAAATCTGGCAGATTACAGCGCCGTTAGGGGTTGTATGGTCATTAAACCCTATGGATTTGCCCTTTGGGAAAATATGCGCGATGTGCTGGATAAAATGTTCAAGGATACTGGCCACCAGAATGCTTATTTCCCCCTGTTTGTGCCTAAAAGCCTGTTTGAAGCAGAAGAAAAAAATGCAGAAGGTTTCGCCAAAGAGTGCGCGGTGGTTACCCATTACCGTTTAAAGGCCGATCCGGATAATAAAGGGAAGCTGATGGTTGATCCTGAAGCCAAACTGGAGGAAGAACTGGTTGTTCGCCCCACCAGCGAAGCCATTATCTGGAATACCTATAAAGGCTGGATCCAGTCTTACCGCGACCTCCCTTTGCTGATTAATCAGTGGGCCAATGTGGTTCGTTGGGAAATGCGTACCCGTTTGTTCCTCCGTACAGCCGAGTTCCTGTGGCAGGAAGGTCATACTGCGCATGCAACTGCCGAAGAAGCGGTAGAAGAAACCCGCAGAATGCTGGATATATATGCCGACTTTGCGGAGAACTGGATGGCGATGCCTGTGATCAAAGGCGTTAAATCTCCGAACGAACGTTTTGCAGGCGCTGAAGACACTTACTGTATTGAAGCACTGATGCAGGATGGTAAAGCCCTGCAGGCTGGTACATCTCACTTTCTGGGGCAGAATTTTGCAAAGGCTTTTGATGTGAAATTCAGCGATAAGAATAATAAACTCGATTATGTGTGGGCTACCAGTTGGGGAGTGAGTACCCGCCTGATTGGTGGCTTAGTGATGGCGCATAGCGATGATGACGGACTGATCCTGCCTCCGAAAATTGCACCAATACAGGTGGTCATTGTTCCGATCTATAAAGGAGAGGAACAAAAAGCGCAGATCGGTTCTGTTGTAAGTTCCATCCTTGCCAAACTGAAGATGCTGGGTATTTCGGTGAAATACGATGATTCGGATAACCAGCGCCCGGGCTGGAAATTTGCCGAATATGAAATGAAAGGAGTTCCGGTTCGTATTGCCGTTGGTGCCAGGGACCTGGAGAATAATGTGGTGGAAGTTGCCCGCAGGGATACCAAAGAAAAAACAACCGTAAGCATTGAAGGACTGGATATTTATGTGGCCAACCTGTTGAATGCGATTCAAACGCAAATGTTTAACAAGGCCAAAGCTTTCCGTGATGAACATATTACGCCTGCCAATACCTGGGAGGAATTCGTGCATATTCTTGACACCAAAGCAGGATTTGTTTCCGCGCATTGGGATGGAACTGCAGAAACCGAAGACAGGATTAAAGAACTGGCCAAAGCTACCATCCGTTGCATTCCGCTGGATAATCCGCAGGAAGAGGGGGCTTGTATTTTTACCGGAAATAAATCTACCCAACGGGTACTGTTTGCGCGAGCTTATTAACCATTTTTGATATATTTATTGTATGGAATACAATAAATATGCGATCTCCTTTCAGGGGAATGGGCTGGATTATTTCAAAATTCAGTTGGTAAATATGATTCTGACTGCGGTAACGCTTGGATTGTATTATCCCTGGGCTAAGGCGCGCTCGCTGAATTACCTGTACGGACAATCCGTATTTGAGGGGCAGCCCTTTGTTTTCAGCGGTACGGGCAGCGAAATGTTTAAAGGCTTTATCAAGGCATTTGCCCTGTTAATAGTATTTTACGCAACACTGTTGGTGTGCCTTATGAATAAGGCTGAAACCGCCGGTATCATCTTATTTTATGGATGCCTGTTACTGGTGATGCCGCTCTCTATTCATGGTTCTTATCGTTACCGGTTCGCCAAAACCACCTGGTCTGGAATTCGCTTTGGTTATACCGGCAATAAATGGGCATTTGTACGGTTGTTCATCAAAGGAGCGTTTTTTTCGATCATTACCCTGGGCATTTACAGTCCCTGGTTCCTGATGAATATGCGCAGATACCTGGTTTGCAATATCCGGGTGGGCAATGCGCGGTTTGCTTACAAGGGAGTTGGCAGCGAATATTTTCTGCTGATGCTCAAAGGATATTTTCTGACTGCTATTACACTCGGCGTTTATTTTTTCTGGTGGCAGAAAGAACTGTTTGCCTATTATGTAGATAATATGCGACTGACTAAGGACGATGAAACCATGTTGTTCCGTGCCAATGCAACCGGAGGTGATTTTGTCGCGCTGTTGATCGTGAACCTGTTGTTGTTTATTTTTACTTTAGGCCTGGCTACTCCATGGATTGTGGTGCGTTCGCTGAATTTTGTTATGCGGCATATGGTGCTGGATGGTACCATTGAATTTGATTTGCTCCGGCAGGAACAATCCGATTACAGCGATGCAACGGGAGAGGATATGGCCGATTTTTTTGACTTTGGATTTGTGATCTGATGAAACATATACATAAGGTTATTTTTTTTGATGGTTTGCAGGCTGGCGGGCAAACGGTTTCGATGTTTTTCAACGAAAACGGTATTTCCATTCAGCAGGGCGCATACTGGAATGCCGATGAGCCCGTTCTTTTTTTCCCCTATCATGAATGCAGGATACAATCCCTTCCGGGCAGCATGAATGTTTTTTTGAACAGGCGTGGCACCCAATACATGGTGGCACCTCCTGGTGCCTCCTGGTTCCCGGCGCTGCAAATGATGATCAATAAGGCCAATCACAGTATTTTTTTTAAACTCTTTCAACTTAAAACTTCGGTACTGGTTGCATTGACCGTAGCGATACTGGCTGGCGCTTACCTGGGCATCACCCGTTTGATTCCACTGGCAGGGCTTCGGTTGATTACGCCTGAATATGAAATGCAACTGGGAGACCGGTTCTACAAGGCATTTGTGAGCGGGGAAGCAATTGATTCCGCTAAAACGGCACAGTTGCAATCCTTTGCCAAAGAACTGCAACTGAGTAAAACCTATCCAATTAAAATAACGGTTGTAAAAAATAAGGAGCTGAATGCATTTGCCATGCCAGGCGGAAATATTGTGGTATACAACGGCATCATTCGTACCATGAAAGATGCGGATGAAATGGTGGCGCTGCTTGCGCACGAATCTGCACACGTAAACGGCAGGCATAGCCTTCGCGCTGTATTAAGGAGCGCCGCTACCGGCATACTTATCTCTGTTGTACTGAATGATGTATCAGGTATATTAGCGGTGCTGATCGACAATGCCGATATGCTGCAAAGTTTGAACTATTCCAGAAGTATTGAGGAGTCTGCTGATGAAAATGGCATGCAGACCATGCTTGTCAATGGTATAGATCCTGCGGGGATGAAAAAATTGATGCTTCATTTTAAAGCTGCAGAAGCTGAAATGCCTGCAGGTATTTCATTCCTGAGTTCTCATCCGGATACAGACAGCAGAATAAAACATGCCGATCAATTTGCTGCTACGCATAAAAACATTTCCTTTGCACCCAAACCGTCGCTCGACTCGCTCTGGCTTCAGCTCAAACATTAATGCTGTTTTTTTATTATGCGACAGAAAGAAATTCATCCCGCCCTGCAACCCTTTCTGGAAGGGAAAGTGATCCTGCTTAATAAGCCGCTTGAATGGACCTCTTTTGATGTGGTTCGTAAAATCCGCAACCTTACCCGAATCGTTAAGGTTGGGCATGCCGGAACACTGGATCCCCTGGCAACCGGTCTGCTGATTGTTTGTACCGGTAAATTTACCAAGCAGATCAATACGTATATGGGCATGGAAAAAGAATATACCGGTACCATTACGCTGGGCGCTGTTACGCCCACCTACGATCTGGAAAGCACCCCCGAACAGCATCAACCCATCAACCACCTGACCGATGAAATGATTCATGCAGCCACCGCGCAATTCACCGGCCCCATCATGCAGGTTCCCCCTGCTCATTCTGCTATTAAGAAAGACGGGAAGCCCGTTTACCTTGCAGCGCGCAAAGGAGAAGATGTGCAACTGGAGCCACGTCCGGTGACCATTTACGAATTCAGGGTTACCGAAATTGAACTTCCGGTAGTACATTTTAGAGTGGTTTGCTCAACGGGAACGTATATCAGGAGTTTATCCCATGATTTCGGCAAAGCCCTTGGCGTGGGTGGCTATATGAGCAGCCTGTGCAGAACGCGTATTGGCGCATTCACCCTCGATCAGGCGCAGACCATGGATGAATTTGAAGCAGAGATTAACCGGCTCAAACAATCAGAAGGGTAGTCCGATTCCCAGTTGCAGGGCGTAATTCGGAATCTGAAGACCGTTGGCCCTGGTATCTGTCCATTGAAAATCTTTGAAACTCATCCATCCTCCGTTAGAGGTTCTGAGCGGGTCTCTCAGTTTATAGGCAAAGTCTAACCGGATCAGGAAATAGGAAAGATCAAAGCGCAAACCGGTACCTATGCCAATGGCTAAATCTCTTCCCAGGTTACTGAAACTAAACAGGGTGGAAGGATCTGTGTTATCTGTTTTCTTTATGTTCCAGACGTTTCCGATATCTGCATACAACGCACTGCCGATTTTAAAACTCCCGATCTCCGCCAGCAAAAAACGGTATTCAATATTCATCTCCAGTTGCATATCGCCGTAACGATCCCTGAATGCATTTTTAAGGGTATCCTGTTCGCTCTGGCTGGAACTTCCCAACCCCAGTTGGCGCAGTGTCCATGCCCGCATGGAGTTGGGGCCGCCGGCGGAGAACTGTTTAAAGAACGGAAGGGTAATGCCAATGGTTGAATCATTTCCATAATTGTATCCAATGCCCCCGTATGCGCGAAATGCCCACTCCGATTTATTAATCTTAATGGAATGCCTGTATTCATTCTCCGCTTTAATATAGCGGTAAATCTGTCCTTTTAATCCGGGAATGAAGCCAAACAAACCGCCTGCCTCTTCTATTCCAAAACGGAAATAGTGACTCTTGTTGGGATTTTTTTTGCTGATCGTGGTTTTGATGACGGAGAAAGACTGGCTCACAATATTTCCTTCGTTAAAGGATGCTTTGAGGAAGGGGTTTTTCTGAATCATGCTGTTCAATGAATCCAGTTTGTCCAGTGCATTCAGTTCTATATTCAGGGGCTTATACAGGTAAACCGTATTGCCTTTTTTCCATTCGTAACCCCAACTGGTGTTGAGGGTGCGCAACCTGTAAAAAGTTCTTCTGTCTACATAGCCTGCATTGATGGCCCAGAGTGTTCTCCGGTTATCTAATTTTTTGAACCCGCTGGCAATCTTAAAAGGTTGAATAATTCTTGGGAATACATACGTATGCCCCGCATTGATCAGGAAGGATTGAATCAATCCGCTTTGCTGCGCCGAACTGCTGAGCAGGCTCAGTTCCACCCCCGTTCTGAAGGTTGCTACCGATTGTATGGCCCGTTTCCATACATTCCGGTTATTGTAGGAAAGGTTGGTTGAGATTCCCAACAGGTTGCCCGATCCGAGATCCCCGGTGTTCCGGCTCCCTTCCAGGTCGATGGTAAAGCTTTGCTTTACTGCAGGTGTCATAAAGAAATAAAAATCAAGGCTGTCTTTTCCCCTGAATTCAGGGCGAAGATCCACATTCTGCCAGGCCCCCAACTGGCTCAGTCCGTTGACGGTTTTATAGTACCGGTCTTCGTTGTAGAGATCGCCTTTTTTGAAATAAGTGTATTCCCGGAGGGGCGCATATCTGATGATCCCTTTTCTGTACCGCATTACGGCTTCGCGTTGGCGAAACTCTTTAAAACCCTGCTGCAGCATCAGGCTGTCGGGTATATCCGTGATTTTGGTTTCGGGGTAATAGTAGAGATTCCCTATTTTGTACTGGAACAACCTGGAACTGTCGGCCAGTTCTCTGCGTTTGACCATGATATCCCAACTGGGATTTTCTTTTTTTGCCCTGGCTATTTCCGTCAGTAGTTTGGCCTGTTCAAAAGGATCGAGGGTAAGCTGCAGCAATTGCTGGTTGCTGGAGTCTATATAGGCATACAGGTCTTCCCTTGTAAACTTGAAATAACCGTTTCGTCTGTACAAATTTACCAGCCTGTCCAGTTCATTGCTGATCAGTTGCTTGGTATAGGGCTGCCCCTGTATCAGTAAGCTGTTTTTAGCCTCCAGCCTGGCAATACTGTCCAGCGCCGGATCGTTGAGGTCGTAGCGAACGGTATCGATGGTGATATTCTTGCCCGGGTTGATTTGCATGGAAATATACGCCCTGATCTGATCCTTTACGGTGTCTATATGATAGCCTTTTTCGAAATCGGCATAATAATAACCCTGCGAATTGAGATACGCATTCATGAAATTGATGGAGCGGCTGAATTTTGAACTGTCGAATGCGGAAGGGCTCTTGATTTTATAGAAAAAACCGAAAACCTGCACTTTCCGCACTTTCATGCTGTCGTCCCAGTAATTCTCTAATTGACTTAATAGCCGTTTTTTCTCATCTTTGGCAAAGTTTCCGGTCAGTTCAATCTTGTTCTGATAAACAAATGCACGGTTTTGGGGATAGTTCTTTACTGCTGTTCTTTTTTGTTCCGAGCAGGAGATGGCTGTTGCTGCTATCAGCAGTAACCAGCAACACACATTTTTTAACGGCCTTTTAAAGGTCAAATACATACCCGGATGTTAAGCAAGAATGAGGCCAAATATATTCAATCTTTATTCCATAAAAAACAAAGACAGGAGTCTGGGCTTTTTATTGCCGAAGGTGTGAAGCTGGTAGATGAGTTGATCAACAGTCGTTTTCTCATCCGGAAAATTTATGCAACCGAAGAGTGGAATCGTCCCGTTTCCGAAAACTACGAACTGGTAAGGGTTTCCGCCGGCGAACTTCAAAAGATCAGCCTGTTGCAGAAAGCCAACCAGGTGCTGGCCATTGTGGAAGAGCCCGGGCCGGAGCCTTTACAGATTCCTGAAAATAAATGGATGATTGCCCTGGATTGCATCCAGGATCCGGGCAATATGGGCACCATTATCCGGATTGCCGACTGGTTTGGGATTGATACCATTGTGGTATCGGAAGACTCCGTGGACGCTTTCAATCCCAAAGTGGTGCAGGGTACCATGGGCAGCATTACCCGCGTAAATATGCATTATATGCCCATTGAAGGTTTCCTGCAAACTGCTAAAGTGCCTGTTTACGGGGCTTTGTTAAAAGGACAGTCCGTGTATGACATTCAAGATGCTAAACCGGGTATTTTGCTGATCGGAAATGAATCGAAGGGCATTCATGATCAATTGATGCCCCTGATCGATAACCCCGTGAGCATCCCGCGGATAGGGGAGGCGGAATCCCTGAATGCTGCCGTAGCCACAGGCATATTGCTCTCGCACCTGGTGCGGAAAGAATAAAATGAACGATCCTGTAACGGGTTTAACGGAACTGGATGGCGGTGATGGGGTTGATCTTTTTTACCAGGAACGCCGGAATGATCAGTACCACATAACAAATGATCCATGTAAACAGGCAAACAACGCCGAGCTGCCACCAGATGATTTTTACCGGCGCGATTGATACATAATAAGCGCTTTCGTTGAGCGAGATCAACCCGGTATACTGCTGCAGTAAACAAACCCCGGTTCCCAGCATAAATCCGGCTCCGATACCAATGCCTGCAATAACAGTGGCATAGTAGAGAAAGATCTTTATAATATTGCTTTCCGTAGCGCCAATGGCCTTTAATAGACCAATCATCCGGGTCCTTTCCAGGATCAGGATGAGCAGGCAGGTAATTAAATTGATCACGGCCACCACTGCCATAATGATGAAAATCACATCCCTGTTTACATCCTGTATATCCAGCCAGTCAAAAATATTGGGATAGATGGATTGTATGGTACGGCTCATCCATTGTGCAGGAAGGTTGTTTAAGAGCGCTGTATTCAGTAAATCCGCATTGCGGTAATCGTTAATGAATATTTCATATCCTCCGATCTGGTCGGCTTCCCAGTTGTTGATCCGCCTGATCAGGCGGAGATCTCCAATGGCAAAGAGTTTGTCGTATTCTTCAATTCCGGTTTTATAAATACCGGCCACCCGCAACTTGCGATAGGTCCGGCTGCCGTCTTCGGAACTGATAAAATACAGGCTGATGGTATCGTTGAGCTGAATCCCCATCAGGTTGGAGAGCTGCTGCGATAGAATGATTTCCCTGCTGTAGAGGCTGTCGTCAAAACGGATCCATCTGCCGGAAACCATATAGGGCTTCAGGGTAGCCGAATCGTATTCCGATTCAATGCCTTTCAGCAAAATACCCTCAATGTTTTTATTTTTCTCGATTACCGCCGACTTGGTGGCAAAGGACTGCACGGTAACCACGCCCGGTGTTTGCCGGATGGTATTGAATACTGCGGTATTCCTGGTGATGGGTACTTCCTCCGCCACCATGGATTTATCGGGTTCAAAATGCTGTACCCGTACATGCCCCCAGAAACTGTACACTTTTTTGGCCACCGCCTCCTGAAACCCGTTTACAAAACAGAGCGTAATGATCATTGCAGCTACACCAACGGCTGTTGCACCCACCGACAAGCGGATGATGAAACGGGAGAAGGACTGTTGTTTGCTGAAGGCCAGTCTTTTTGCAATGAAGAACGAAGTGTTCAATTGGTACGCTTTTTGACTGTTTCAAAACTACACTGTGTTAGTGAATGGAACAAAAGCATTTGATGAAACAGTGATTTTTGTAAGTTTATCCTCTATATGAAATTAGCCGGTTCCTTTTTTATAATTGCTTTATTCCCTTGTTTATTGCAGGCGCAGGTGCTGCCCGATAAGGTTTACAGCCCCACTATCCAAACGATCAAATTGTTTCCGCAGAATGATCAGTTGGCGCTTCCAATGATTTCACTGAATTCCGGAGATCAGCTGGAGCTGCATTTTGACGACATGGTGCGCAATGCCCGCAATTATTTCTATACTTATCAGCTTTGCAATGCAGATTGGTCAGAAGCGCAATGGAGCCCCTTTGATTATATCAGGGGATTTCAGCAGAACAGGATCAGTCAGTACCGGGTTTCTTCCATTGCACAGGTGCCGTATGTTCATTACCAGGCCATGCTGCCAGAGCGCAATGCCGTTCCTTCGCGCAGCGGTAATTATTTGTTGAAAGTTTATGCAGATGGGGATATATCCAAAGTAGTGTTTACCAAACGGTTTTATGTGGTAGATCAGCAAACCAATATTGGAGCCCGTTTTCAGCAACCCTTCGATAACCAGCTCAGCAGAACGCACCAGAAAATTCAGCTGGTAGTGAATGCGCCTCAGATGAATATGATTACGCCGCAGCAATTTAAAACCGTGATCCTGCAAAACGGAAGATGGGACGATGCGGCCGTAAACCTGCAACCCGCTTTTATCCGCGGCAGTACCATGGAATTTAATGCAGAACAGGATTGTATTTTTCCGGCTGGCAAGGAATACCGCTGGGCCGATCTGCAGAGTTTCCGGTTTGAATCGGACCGGGTGGAAAAAATAGACCGTAGTTCCATCCCCGTTCAGATTTTTATCAAACCCGACCGGGTCAGGGCTGATTTGCAATACCTGTATTACAGGGACAGAAACGGCTTTGATGAAATTAAAACCACTGAGCCGGTCAATCCCTGGTGGCAATCGGATTATGCGGAGGTTCAGTTCAGTTTTGTACCGGAAAGAGGGCAGATGATGCCCGATAAAAAGGTTTACCTGGTGGGGGAATTGACCGGTAACCAGATTGGCGATACAGCCCTGATGAAATACGATGCCGCCCGGCAGATGTACACAAAGAAATTGCTGCTGAAACAAGGGTATTACAGTTATGCCTATGTTACCAGGGATGTTGGTGATCCGGATGCCAAATCGGATCCTTCACTCACGGAGGGAAATTCCTGGGAAACAGAAAATACCTATACCGTACTGGTCTACTTCCGTTCTTTTGGGGGTAGGCATGATGAACTGATCGGGTACTCCAATATCAATAACTACAACCTGCAATTCCAGCGGTGAGCATAATTTTAACATTTCAGGGCAATGCCTGTAAAACCCTGATAAATAGCCTTAAAACAGCCAGATTTAGTGATTTTACAGTGTTCCATTATGTGTCTTTTAGTTTTAATTAGGTGGGGGAGACGAATAAGGCTATCTTTGCGTTTTATTAATTATATCAAATTACAATGGACACACAAATTCAAGGAACTGTAAAGTTCTTTAACGAAGAAAAAGGTTTTGGATTTATTAAGCATGATGATTCCAACAAAGAAACTTTTGTACATGCAAACGGACTGATCGATCAGATCGAGGCGAACGACAAAGTGATTTTTGACGTACAAGAAGGTCGTAAGGGATTAAATGCCGTTAATGTAAAGCGTTTAAGTTAAGTTTAACTTTCATACCTTACCCAAGGCCATCAGCTAACCGTTGATGGCCTTATTTTTTGACCTATATTTGACGATTAATTTGAACTATGTCTACGTTATTGAATCAGCTCGCCGAAACCAGGGCGTTTATAGCAAGTAAAGTAAAAACAGATGCCTCTATCGGAATTATCCTGGGTAGCGGCCTTGGAAATCTGGCCAATGTAATTAAAACAGATATTGCCATTCCATATGAAGAAATACCCCATTTCCCGGTTAGTACCGTGCAGGGGCACTCCGGAAAACTGATCCTGGGTGAATTGAGTGGTAAAAAAGTGTGGGTGATGTCGGGCCGATTCCATTTCTACGAAGGATATACTCCTCAACAGGTTACTTATCCCATCAGGGTACTGCATGCCCTGGGTGTTAAAACCCTCTTGCTCTCCAATGCCGCCGGTGGCGTTAACACCAGCTTTAAAGTAGGAGATCTGATGGTGATTAACGATCATATCAGCATGTTCACTGTGAACCCGCTGATCGGAAAGAATGAAGACAGTATCGGCACCCGTTTCCCCGATATGAGCCAGCCGTATTGCAAGGACCTCATCAAACTGGTTCAGGACATTGCAGAAGCCAACCATATTGACCTGCGGGAAGGCATTTATGCAGGAGTTACCGGCCCCACTTTCGAAACAAGGGCCGAATACAGAATGATTCATCTCTTAGGCGGCGATGCCGTTGGTATGAGTACCGTACAGGAAAATATTGTGGCCGTTCATTGCGGTATGAAAGTATTTGCAGCCAGCGTTATCACCGATCTTGGTATCAGGGAGGAAGAGAATATAATCACTCACGAAGAAGTGTTGCAGGCTGCTAAAGACGCAGAACCTAAGCTGACCTTATTATTCAGTGAATTGATTAAAGCGCTTTAATTCATTTATGATAGCCCGGTATAGTAGAACCTGTTTATTACTGCTGTTGCTTTGTGCGGGCGCAGACTTGGTATCTGCACAAGGCATACAGCAACTGGGTAACTTTCCCGGCGCACAACGCCTGGGCAATACTGGAACCGGTACCAAGTCTAAAAAAGATTCCCTGCAAAAAAGGGATTTCCTGGCCGATTCCATCACCATTTTCTATCGTTATTTCGACTCAACCAGAAACCGTACCCTGGATTCTTCTATCAACGATTTCACCACAAGATTCCCGTTACCATACAGCTATTATCACCTGGGCAACTATGGAACTGCTGCCAATTCCTTCCTGTTCAATCCTTTAATGAAAGCCGGATTTGACGCGGGTTTTCACCAGTATGATGTATATAAGTTTACGGTAGAGAATACGAAGTTTTACCAGACAACCAGGCCCTATACCGAATTTGCTTATTTGCTTGGCAGTAAGGCAGAACAACTGGTGGACGTGAAGCATACGCAGAACCGTAAAACCAATTTCAATTTTGGGGTGGAATACCGGTTCAGTAATTCTCCGGGCATGCTGAAGAACCAGAATGCCAGCCACAATAATTTCCGGTTTACTTCTCATTACCAAACCAATAACCGTAAATACGAGTTCTTCCTGATCTGGTTGTCTAACAAGGCTTCCTCTTCGGAAAACGGGGGACTGGTTGATAAATCAAAGCTGGACAGCCTGGCGCTGAATGACCCGTACGAGCTGGAAACCCGTATGGGCAGGGTGGGGGCCGCCATCCGGAATCCGTTCAATACCGGCGTAACAACCGGAAATATTCAAAAAGAATCCGTATTCCTGTTCCGCCATCACCTGGACTTTGGTAAGAAAGATTCCATTGTTACCGACTCGGTTACCTACAAAATATTTTACCCGCGTTTCAGGGTAGAGCATACTTTTCGCCTCGGTTCGCAAAGCGCCAATTTTCTCGACCTGAATGTGGATTCTGTTCGTTATGCCAGCTATTTCAACTATACAACCCCTGCGGGCAAAGCGATTCATTTTAAGGATAGCTGGAATAATATCCAGAACGAGTTCAGCCTGATCACTTTTCCGGATAAGAACAACCAGAGCCAGTTCTTCAAGGCCGGTATTGCCCTGCAAAACCTAAAAGGCACTTTTGATACTATTGCTACCACAACATTCCACAATATTTTCGCTACCGGAGAATACCGGAACAGAACCCGCAACCAGGTATGGGACCTGGAAGCCACCGGTCAGTTGTACCTCAATGGAATGAACTCCGGAGACTACAGCGCCCTGGTGAGCCTGAAACGGTTGCTCGGCAGAAAAACCGGATCCCTGCACCTGGGATTCCAGAACGTAAACCGCTCTCCCTCTTTTTTGCTGAATCCGTTGAGTAGTTTCCCGGTGAGCAATAAAGGCGCGTACAATAAAGAGAACATCGTCCGCTTATTTGCCGACTACGAAAATCCGGGGATACATTTTAAACTCTCAGGTGAATATTTTGCCGTAAGCAATTTTATGTATTTCGACAGTTTCTTCACTGCCCGGCAGGAAGCCACCTTATTCAATGTACTGCATATTGCTGCTGAGAAAAAATTCAGGCTCGCTAAACACTGGAACTGGTATGCAGAAGTGCATATTCAACAGACCACGGGAAATCCTCCGGTAAATCTGCCCGTATTGCTGATGAGAAACAGGCTGGCGTTTGAAGGGAATTTCTATACCAATCTTTTTCTTTCTACCGGGTTGGAAGTTCGCTATAATACCGGATACAAAATGAACAATTACAGCCCGATGACGGGGCAGTTCTTCTACCAGAACAGCAACACCATCAGCAACAGGCCGGATATCCATGCGTTCCTGCATTTCCGGATCAAGAGCTTTAAGGGATTTGTGCGTTTGGAGAACCTGAATACCCTGAATATGGCGAACGGCAGTTTTGGTTTCAGTAAGCGGAATTTTACCGCCAATGAATACCCCGCCAACACTTTATGGACCAGGGTGGGTATTTGGTGGAATTTTGTAAACTAATTTAGGTAACTTTACAGGGTGAAACGTATAGCAGCATCGCTGACTTTAATGATTTATCTGATGGGAGCAACGGATGCCAACCAATTGCTGAAGGTCCCCTTTATGATTAAACATTTCCAGGTGCATTACCAGCAGGATCCAAAGCTGAGTATCGCCGGTTTCATTCATATGCATTACATCAACCCTGTTATTGATGCCGATCATGAGCAGGATATGCAGCTCCCCTTTAAAACACATTCCTCCGATGGCTGTATGATCAGCGCCATCAGTATGCCGTTACAGAAAATTGAAGTGGAGGTTCCGGCCATTCCTGTTGATACCCGCAATTTTTCAGGCATTTATATCAGCTCCTATTCTTTTCGGCCGATGGTGAATATATTCCAGCCCCCCCGAATAGCCTAGCCGATTCTTTCCAGTAAATTATACATGCAATCCTGCATGTGATTGATTCATGATACAACTTCAATAATTGATGTTGAAGTTGTTGGCTATAAAGTAAACTTATGCTGAATAAGATCATTGATTTTTCCATCCGGAATAAACTCATTGTAGCGCTATTTACGCTGGGGCTGATCATCTATGGTGTCATTTCCCTGATGAAGCTGCCGATTGATGCGGTACCGGATATCACCAATAACCAGGTAATGGTTATCACGGTTTCCCCCGGGTTGGGGGCGCCGGATGTAGAACGCTTTATTACAGTGCCTGTAGAGCAGGCGACCCGGAATGTTCCCGGCATAAAAGAACAAAGAAGTTTCTCTCGTTTTGGATTGAGTATTGTAACCGTTGTGTTCGACGACGCCACGGATGTATATTGGGCCCGACAGCAGGTGAGCGAACGCCTGATAACGGTTCAGTCGCAGATCCCTGCGGGTATGGGCACCCCTGAGATGGGGCCTGTTACAACAGGGTTGGGAGAAATTTTTCAATATGTGGTTAAAACAAAACCCGGCTACGAAGGCAAATACAGCCTGATGGAGCTGCGGTCCATCCAGGATTGGGTAGTCCGCAGGCAATTGCTCGGTACACAGGGTGTAGCCGATGTAAGCAGTTTTGGCGGTTCCCTGAAGCAATACGAAGTAGCCGTGAAGACCGATCAGTTGAAAAGTTTTGGACTCACTATTTCTGATGTATTCAAGGCTTTGCAGGAGAATAACCAGAACGCCGGTGGCGCCTATATTGAAAAGGGCCCCAATGTATTATTCATCCGTACCGAGGGTTTGGTTAAGAACCTGGAGGATATGGGGAACATTGTTGTGAAAAGAGTCAACGGTACCATTCCAGTACTGATCAAAAATATTGCCGTTGTTCAGTATGGCCAGGCTATCCGGTATGGCGCAACCGTATATGGCGCGGAAGGCGAAGTGCCCGGTGCTGTGGTGATGATGCTGAAGGGGGGCAATAGCAATGAAGTGATTCATAATATCAAAGAGAAAATTAAAACCATTGAAGCTTCGCTGCCCGAAGGCGTGATTATTGAACCCTTCCTCGACCGGACCAAAATGGTGGATAATGCCATCGGTACGGTTAAGACCAACCTGATTGAAGGGGCGCTGATTGTGGTGTTTGTTCTGGTAATCTTTTTAGGTAATCTCAGAGCAGGCTTTATTGTGGCTTCTGTAATTCCCCTGTCCCTGCTTTTTGCCATGATCATGATGAACCTGGCAGGCACCAGTGGTAACCTCATGAGCCTGGGCGCGCTCGACTTTGGATTGCTGGTGGATGGCGGGGTCATTATTGTGGAAGCTGTTCTGCATAAACTGCATTTTGGGATTCGCCACAGGGGTACTGGCACGGCCTTGTTGAGCCAGCACGAAATGGATGAAGAAGTGGCTGGCAGTTCCAAAAAAATGATGAACGCCGCTGCTTTCGGACAAATTATTATCCTGGTGGTTTACCTGCCTGTTTTAACGCTGGAAGGCATTGAAGGTAAAATGTTCCGTCCAATGGCCGAAACGGTCTCATTTGCCATCCTGGGGGCCTTCCTGTTGTCGCTGACCTATATTCCAATGATGAGTTCGCTTTTTCTGAGTAAGAAACTGGGTGTAAAACCCAATTTATCCGACAGGATGATGACAAAGATCACCAATTGGTATACACCGCTGTTGCGCAGGGTGCTGAATTTTCCTAAAACAATTGTGAGTGTGAGTGTAGCGCTTTTTGCCGTGGCATTTTATATTATGACCACGCTGGGCGGTGAATTCATTCCCAAACTGGAGGAAGGTGATTTTGCAGTGGAAACAAGATTGCTCACCGGATCATCCCTGTCTAACACGGTGGATGCTGTTCAGAAAACCGCCAGGGTATTACTGGATTCATTTCCTGAAGTAAAGAAAGTCGTAACCAAAATTGGTTCCGGTGAAATACCTACCGATCCAATGCCATTGGAAGCGGCAGATATGATGGTGATTCTGAAAGACAAAAAAGAATGGACCAGCGCCAAAACATTCGACCAGCTTGCGGAACGGATGAGTAATGCGCTTCAGCAGGTTCCGGGTGTTACCACCGGTTTCCAGTTCCCGGTACAGATGCGTTTTAATGAACTCATGACCGGCGCCCGTCAGGATGTGGTTTGTAAGATTTTCGGGGATGACCTGGATTCACTGGCGGCAACAGCCGGGAGAATGGGTCTGCTGATCAACCAGGTAGAGGGTGCCAAGGATTTATATGTGGAAACTGTTACCGGTGTACCACAGATGGTCATCACTTATAAAAGAGATGCCATTGCCCGTTACGGCGCTTCCGTGTCGGAAATTAACCGGATTGTTCAGGCCGCTTATGCGGGAAGCAAGGCCGGCGAGGTGTTTGAAGGCGACAAACGCTACGACCTGGTGGTGCGGTTGAACAATGAACAGAAAGCGGATGTTTCCAACCTCAATAACCTGATGGTGGGCGTTGCCGATGGTTTACAGGTTCCATTGTACGAACTGGCAACGGTTGAAATGAAAGAAGGCCCTTACCAGATTCAACGCGAAGAAGCCCGAAGAAGAATCATGGTTGGGTTCAATGTTCGTGGGAGGGATGTGCAGTCCATTGTAGAGGAACTGCAACAGAAAGTAAAAACGCATATCAAACTGCCCACAGGCTATTCCATTACCTATGGGGGGCAGTACGAGAATCTGCAGAACGCCACCAATCGCTTATCGATAGCGCTTCCTGTTGCATTGCTGCTGATTTTTATACTCCTCTATTTTGCGTTCAATAAAATTAAATACGGGTTACTGATTTTCTCTGCCATTCCGCTATCGGCCACCGGTGGGGTATTCAGTTTATGGCTAAGAGATATGCCTTTCAGTATTTCGGCCGGTGTTGGTTTTATTGCATTGTTCGGGGTGGCTGTATTGAATGGTATTGTATTGATTACGGAAATCGTCCGGTTAAGAACCACCGATGAATCTCCGGTAAAGGATATCGTTGTGAAAGCAACAGAGGCAAGGCTGCGCCCGATTCTGATGACTGCATCGGTGGCATCGCTGGGCTTCCTGCCGATGGCATTGAGCAACGGGGCCGGTGCGGAAGTGCAACGGCCGCTGGCAACTGTTGTAATTGGGGGGCTGCTTACGGCCACTGTGCTCACCCTGGTGGTACTGCCATGTTTATACATGTTATTTGATCGCAGAAGTAGAAAAAGCAAACATCATATGAGAGCTTTAAGTACAATTGGGTTGATGGTTTTGTGTGGCGGCTTGTATGCACAAATGCCGGCTTCACCTGCTGTTCCGGTACAGAAAATGCACCTGGAAGAAGTGTTGCAACTGGCGGTTGAAAAAGCTCCCGGCTTGCAGGTGAGCCGTTTGCAGGAAAAGTATTATGGTATCCTGCCTTCCACTGCAAGGGATATCCCCAAAACACAGTTCAGTTCCGAGCTGGGAAATTATAACACGGCTGCCGGGTTTGATGCAAAGATCAGCATTGTGCAGCCTTTCAGTTCCGGTATGTTGTATCAGAAACAGAAAAACCTGTTTGAAACATTTCTGGCGACGGCCAAAGTAAATACGGCTGTGCAGGTGATGGATGTGAAACGATTGGCCAGGCAACTCTATGTACAGTTGCAGTATTTTCAATCCAATCATATTTTACTGAGCCAGATCGATTCCATTTTTGCCGGCTATCAGCGGATAGCCACCCTGAGGCTGGAAAAGGGAGAGACCAATCTGCTGGAAAAAACTTCCATTGACAATATGGTGATGCAAAATAAATTGCTGATCAGTATGCAGGATGCCGACTTTCATGCGGTTCAGTTACAGTTGGGATTATTGCTCCAGGCGGATGCACGAATTGTGGCGCTGGACCCATTGGGCGCCACAGTGAAATTGTTCGACTCTGCCCAGTGGAGAAGCAACCCCTATATAGCCCTGTATCAAAAACAACAGGAACAGGCTGCTGCAGAAACAGAACTTGCCCGGGCCCGGATGAAACCCGACTGGCTGCTCGGATACAATAACCAATCGCTGAATGGCTGGCAGATGATGAACGACAGAACCGAAAAGCAATATAAGATCGGAGACCGTTTTTCTTCCGTTACACTGGGATTATCTGTGCCTGTATTTGCCAAAGCACAAAAACAGAAGGTGAATGCGGCCAAAGCAAATGAAGCGGTGGCTGCCGCCACTACCCATGCTGCCGTGATTCAACTGCAAACAAGGCTCGACAAAGCCTGGCAGGAGTACGAAAAATACAGCAAGGCGGTTTTGTATTATGAAAAAAACGCGCTGAAACAGGCGGAAGTGATCATTCAAACAGCCAACCTGAATTATAAAAACGGGCAGATCAATTATATAGAGTGGGGAATGTTGCTGAACCAGGCCATTGGCATCAAAAGCCAGTACATTGAAGCGCTTCGCCAGTTGAACATTGCAGAATCCGAATTAAACTATTTATTCAATAACTAATTATACCAGTCATGAGAACGATTCCCTATATTTTTCTGTTATTTATCCTGATCAGTTGTTCGGGTAAGAAGGCTGAGACGGAAGAGAAAGCGCCGGCAAAAGAAGTGACTACGCTTACCGTAACCGATCTGCAGTTAAAACAGGCAGAATTGCAAATTGCTGCTGCTGGCACACAGACCCTGCATGAAACCATTACCGTTAACGGTAAAGTGGATGTGCCGCCGCAAAGCATGATATCCGTGAGTTTTCCTTTGGGGGGCTACCTGAAGAAAACACAGCTATTACCTGGTATGAGTGTGAAGAAGGGAGAAGTGATTGCACTGATCGAAGACCAGAGCTTTGTGCAGTTGCAGCAGGACTACCTGGTAGATAAAGCCAAAATGGAATACCTGGCTGCAGATATGCAACGCCAGAAAGAACTGAGCGAAAATGAAGCCACCAGTAAAAAAAGCTATCAACAGGTGTTAAGTGAATATAAAGTGGTACAGGTGATGATCAAGAGCCTGGAAGAAAAGCTTCGCATCATCGGGATTGAACCGGAGCGGCTAACCGTATCCAAGATTTCCCGCTCTGTAGAATTGCGTTCTCCCATCAACGGGTTTGTGAGTAAAGTGAATGTAAATATCGGGAAGTATGTAAATCCATCTGATGTATTGTTCGAACTGGTGAACCCGGATGATATTCATGCTGCCCTAACTGTTTTTGAAAAGGACATGCCATTGATAGAGAAGGGCATGAAGGCTTTTGTAACACTGGCCAACAATCCTGCAAAGAAATATGAAGTAGAGGTATTGCTGGCTACCAAGAATATTGATGAAACAAGATCAGGACTGGTACATTGCCATTTTGAAAATGCCAACCATGAGTTGTTACCCGGCATGTTTTTGACAGGAAGTTTTCAACTGGCGGCAAAGCCAACTAAAGTGGTTCCGGATGAAACCGTGGTACGCTACGAAGGAAAGGAATATGTTTTTGTGGTAAAAGATCCGCACAACTTTGAAATGGTTGCTGTGAAAACCGGTACCCATCAGGATGGAATGGTTGCCTTGAGCGACAGCGGCATCCTGGATCTCAATCAGGCGAAGTTTGTAACAAAGAACAGTTACCGTTTGCTGGGTATGCTGAAGAACAAAGCAGAGTAGTGGTGCATTGACAGAAGGGACAAGCTGGTAAAATTTCGTTTTGCCGGCTTGTTTTGTTTAAAGGGAGTCAATAAAAGCGTCTACGCGATCCCCTGCATTAAAAAAATCCGCCAGCTTGCGGATGACCTGTTCTACTATTGCATCCGGGCAACTGGCGCCACTGGTGATCAGGATTTTTACCGGGTTGTTGTTGGGCAGGTAATTGCTCACCTCGCTGAGTTCCTTGGTTTTCCAGTTGCAATGCAGGAGCTGTTCCCTGCTGATCAGTTTCCCGGGATTGTCTATGAAATAGGTTTGTAGTTTGGCTTCACAAAGCTCCACCAGGTGAGAACTGTTGCTGCTGTTGTGCCCCCCAATGACGATGGCGATGTCTGCCGGTGTATCCAGCATACCGGTTACGGCCGCCTGGTTATCGTTGGTGGCATAGCAAAGCGTATCCCTGGTATCTGCAAACCGTTCACCAATAGTGGCTTCACTGAGCTGATAATGATTGCGGATCACTTCTTTCAGGTAATCTGAGATGGCCTGTGTATCTGTGGCAAGCTGGGTGGTTTGATTCACCACGCCGATTTGCTGAAGGTCTTTGCCGATATCAAATCCTTCGGAATACCTTCCTTTGAATTCGGTATAAAAATCATTGGCGGGTTTCTGCCCGGTCATGTATTTGGCCAGCGCTATGGTTTCAGCCATATCATTTACAATCACGGTTGGGGTATTGGCGGATGCATGGGAAAAAGTGGCCCTGGTTTCTTCGTGCCGGGGTTTTCCATGCACCACAATACTGTAGCCTTTCTGTGCAATCTGCTCACTGCGGTTCCATACTTTTTCTACAAAGGGGCAGGTTGTATTGTATTGCTCAACGGCTATTCCTTTGGCACGCAATAGTTCCTCAATTTCCAGTGTAGTGCCGAATGCCGGAATAATTACCACATCTTCTGCCGTAAGCGATTCGAATGGAATAATTTGCTTTCCGTATGTGTCCTGCAGAAAAGTAACGCCCCTGGCTTTCAGGTCGGCATTTACCTGTGGATTATGGATCATTTCGCTCAGTAAATAAATGTTTTTGCCGGGGTTACTATCAATGGTATTAAAGGCGATCTCTATGGCATTCTCCACCCCGTAACAAAAACCGAAATGCCTGGCCAGATAAATCTGTAGCGATCCCAGGTCCAGGAGGGTGGGCGTGAAGTCTTTCTTGAGTTTATCGGCAGCTTTCCGCTTTTCTTTTACGCCACTGATCAGGTTGCTGCGGTATATATTGGGTATGGTGAATTGTTTCATTGCTTATATAAACCGCTAAGGTAGGAAATTGTTGGGTGTGGGGTCAGTAGTCATCAATCTTCAGTAACCGGAAGAATGCAGATTCTTCCAGTTCTTTCACACAGCCGGGTTGAAGATTATCCAACCGGAGATCTTCAATACTGACGCGTACCAGGCGTTTCACCTTGTGGTTGATGGCTGCCACCATTTTGCGCACCTGGTGAAACCTGCCTTCCGTAAGACTGATGCGCAGCCAGCTATAGGATGCCCGGGGAGATAGTTGATAGGGCGATTCAAAATGAATCTCCGGCTCCGTTACAATATCCACTTCACAGGGCGCTGTTTTGTAGCTAACGCCCCCCTGTATTTTAAATTCAACCCCTGTTCTCAGGCGTTCCAGGTTGTATGGGGTTACCTGGCGGTTCACTAATACCAGGTAGGTTCGTTGATGTGGTTTTGACCCCTGGAACAGGAGCCTGGTTACTTTCTTATTGGTGGTCAAAATCAGCAATCCCTCCGAATGACTGTCCAGCCGTCCAACTGCATGTGTTCCTTCCGGAAAATCAAAATCCAGGTTTCCCAATAATCCTACCTCATGGGTACTCACAAACTGAGACACCATGTTGACGGGTTTATTGATGATAAAATATCGATGCGGGGCTGGCTGCATATTGACTGTTTATTCGGTACCAACCAGGGGGAACAGGATGTTTACCGTGGTTCCCTGTTCCTGGATGCTCTCCACTTCAATTCCGCCGTTTTGCTTGTCCATGAAGTCTTTGCAAAGCACCAGTCCCAGGCCAATCCCTTTTTCGTTGCCGGTTCCGAATGTGGAATGACTCACATTGTCCTGGAAGAGTTTGGCCAGGTTTTCAGGTGCAATACCCACTCCATTGTCTTTGATGGTTACGATGGCATGGCTTCTGTTGCGCATAGTGTAAACCTGTATGGCTCCACCTTCCGGTGTAAACTTGATGGCATTGGACAATATGTTCCGGATAATAAATGCCGTCATATTTTTATCGGCCCAGATCAGTTGATGATGCAGCTTGGTGCTAATGGTGATTTTTTTGTTGAGTGCACTCTGGTTCAATACTTCCACCGTGTCGGTAATCACTACGTTGAGATCAATCGGTTCCAGGTTGGTAACGATCTCCCCGGTTTGAGAACGTGACCAGAGCAGCAGCCCGTCCAGCATATCCACCACTTTCTTTACATGGGTATTCAGATTGGTGGAAACAAAATCAATTTCTGTTTCTGTAAAGCTGTTGAAATTGTCTTTGTAATAATCCAGGAACCCGATAATACTGGATAGGGGTGCACGCATGTCGTGCGATATGATGGAGAGGAATTTATCTTTTTGTGCACTGACTTTTTTCAGGTTTTCTTCATTCTGAATTAACTGCAGGTTCTTGGCCTCCAGCGTATTGTTCTTATCCTGGATGATCCGGATACTTCTTCTGATCTTCCTGGCTGCCAGGTTAAAATTGTTGGTCAGTTGGCCAATTTCATCCTTCCTGTGCGGATCAATAATTTTTGGATTGATATCATCCTTGAACCTGGTGGCTACGACTTCGCGGATGGCATTGTTCAACCGGATAATCGGCTGGGTGATTTCTACCGCCAGCAGGTAACTGATCAGGATGCCGGAGATAAAGGTGATGGCAATCAGCGCTATGAAAATCCATTCCAGTTTTTTCAGGTCTTCCTCATACGTGTTACGGATGGAATCGATGGTAACCCTGATCTGGTCGTCGGTGCGGATACTTTGCTCTGCCAGCTCGTTGCGCATACCGTTCTCTTTGTTATACCCGATGCTTCTTTCCAACGCGACAATCCGGTTGAAGTTTTTCCGGTATTCGCCCAGGATCAGCAGTGTACTTGGGCTGTTGACGTATTGCCGCATGGCATGGGTGGCTATCGTATCGAACTGCAATACCGCTTTATTGTCTTTATAAAGCAAATACCGGATCTCTTTTTGCTTGAGTGAATCCAGGATATCCGGGCTGATCAGCCGGTTGTTCCTTAACTCTTCCGCATATTGCTGCAGGCTGCCGCTGAGCCCTACGGTGCCAAATCCCAATTGTTTGACCGAGTCTACCATCTTGCTGAACAACTCATCCTGCTGGTGAACCTGGTGGGTGATCATCAGCATCTGTTCGGCAATGACCGGCTTTTTACTCAGTTCCTGCCGGTTAATGGTCGCAATGTTTTCATCCATCTCCTTCAGCAGCGCATTGTGCAGGCTGATGGATGCGCTGGTACCCGTTTTGAAGAATTGTTCGTTGAAACGCTCATTCAGCAAAAAATCCTGTTTGGCCTGGTTTTGTAACTGCGCCTTGATGCGGATATCATCTATCCTGGCCAGGATCCGGGTAATTTCTCCTCTTTTATCATTGACCCTGATACTGATATATATAATAATAACAGTAATCAGCAGGATTAGAAAATGGGAAAGAAAGAGTTTCTTCCTGATATTAAGGTTCCTGAAGGGGTTTTTGATCATTTCTTTTGCAAACAGGTTTGGTTGATGCGCTATAAGCCCGCTAAGATACTTAGTTTTGCAGCATGCATTATGTTTCGGTAGACGGGTTAACCAAAAGTTATGGTATTAACCCCCTTTTCAGTAATATTTCATTTCATATCAACGAAGGCGATAAAATTGCCCTGATAGCCCGAAACGGTATCGGTAAGTCCACGCTTTTGAAAATCCTCACCGGTAGGGAAACCCCCGATTCGGGAAAATACTGGATTCATAAAGATGTAACAGTGGCCCTTTTTGAACAGGATCCCCTGTTCCAGGAGAATAAATCGGTACTGGAAAATATTTTTGAACTGAACCACCCCATCATCAACGCCATCAAAAAATATGAAGTGGCTATTGAGGAGGAAAACACCGATGGCATTACCGAAGGCATTGAGGCCATGGACAACCTGAATGCATGGGATTTTGAAACCAAAGTGCACCAGATCCTGGACAAACTGAATATTCATCATCTGACCAATCCGGTAAAGGAGCTCAGCGGTGGACAGCGTAAGCGGGTTGCCCTTGCCAAGACGCTGATCAATATTGGGTTTGCGCATCAGCACACTTTACTGATGATGGATGAACCTACCAACCACCTTGATGTGGAAATGATTGAGTGGCTGGAGCATTACCTCAACCAGGAAAAAGTGACGCTGCTGTTGGTCAGCCACGACCGGTATTTTCTGGATGCTGTTTGTGAGGAGATATGGGAGCTGGAAAGGGAAAAACTGTATACCTATAAAGGCGATTACGAGCTTTATATGGAGCAGAAGGCCGCCCGTCTGGAAAGCGAACAGGCAAGTATTGATAAAGCAAAGAATACCTATAGAAAAGAACTGGAGTGGATGCGCAAGCAGCCCAAAGCCAGAACAACCAAGAGCAAGAGCCGCCAGGATAATTTTTATGAAGTGGAGGCCAAGGCCAGGCAAAAAATTGAAGATACTCAATTGCAGCTGGAAGTGAAGATGAGCCGCCTGGGTGGCAAGGTGGTTGAGATGAAAAAGGTATACAAGTCTTACGGTGATCTGCCCATTCTAAAAGGGTTTGATTATACGTTCAGCAAAGGAGAGCGGGTTGGCATCGTTGGAAAGAATGGTGTGGGGAAGTCTACTTTCCTGAACATGCTGCAACAGATTGAACCGGCCGACAGCGGTAAGATCAATATCGGCGATACGGTACTCTTTGGTAATTTTTCCCAGCAGGGACTGGTTATCAAAGAAGATATGCGGGTGATTGAATACGTGAAAACATTTGCGGAGAACTTTCCACTGGCCAATGGCGGCAGTTTGAGCGCTGCACAGTTCCTTGAACTGTTTCTGTTTACACCCGATAAGCAATACACTTATTTATCCGCGCTGAGCGGGGGAGAGAAGAAGCGCCTGCAATTGCTGACCGTATTATTCCGAAACCCCAACTTTCTGATCCTGGATGAACCTACCAATGATCTTGATTTGCCTACACTGGCAGTGCTCGAGAACTTTTTAAATGATTATCCCGGATGTATTCTGATTGTATCGCACGACCGGTATTTTATGGATCGCCTGGTGGATCACCTGTTTGTTTTTGAAGGAAACGGGGAAGTGCGCGATTTCCCCGGAAACTATACACAATACAGGATATGGCAGAAGGACAACGAAAAGTCTGTGAATAAATGGGATGTATTGGAAGCCGGTAAGAAGCAGGGTGCATCCACCGAGCAGATAGTGATGAACGAAAAGTCTGCAGGGGGCGCCGCGGCTGCTAAGAAAGGCCTGTCGTTCAAGGATAAAAGAGTGTTTGAACAACTGGAAAAAGAAATACCCGGGCTGGAAAAAGAAAAGCAGTCACTTACCGATGAACTAAGCTCCGGAACATTATCGTTCGAAGCCATTCAGAAAATAAGTGACCGCCTGCTTGAAATCACCACCCAACTGGAAGAGAAAGAACTCCGCTGGCTGGAATTGAGTGAACTTATATAAAACTGATTAATTCCACATCAAATATCAGGGTGCTGTTCGGTCCGATCTGCGCACTAACCTGTCTTTCCCCGTATCCCAGGTGCGGAGGGATGAAGAAACGCCATTTGCTGCCGGTAGGCATGAGTTGTAATCCTTCCGTCCATCCCTTGATGACCATATTCAGCGGAAAGGAAGCGGGTCTGCCCCTTTGTACGGAACTGTCGAAGATGGTCCCGTCTATTAAAGTTCCATGATAATGACAGGTTACCTCATTATGTGCAACCGGTTTTTCTCCCACGCCAACTGTTAAGATTTCATACTGTAAACCACTTGGTAATTCCGTTACGCCGGGTTTGGTTTTATTGACGGCCAGGAAATCCTGTCCCGCCTTTAAATTAGCTGCGGCTTTCTCCGCTTTTAATTGTGCCAATTGATCTGCTACGCCCATAAAAATATTTTTTTGCGAAGGTAAGCATTCAATCCTTACTTTTGCGGCGGCAGGTCTCGTACGGCCAGCTCCTGCTGAACCTCCCCAGGGCAGGAATGCAGCAAGGATAAGCGGTTGAGCGGTGCGATGCGAGTAGCCTGCCACTTTTTTTCTTTTAATTCAGAAACCTGTATGAAATTTTTTATCGACACGGGCAATCTCGCCCAGATTAAAGAAGCCAACGATTTAGGAATTCTGGATGGTGTAACTACCAATCCGTCTTTAATGGCCAAAGAAGGTGTTAAAGGAGAAGCGGCTATTGCACAGCATTATAAAACCATCTGTGAGATGGTTGATGGTGATGTGAGTGCAGAAGTACTCTCTACCGATTTTGCTACGATGGTGGAGGAAGGAAAAAAACTGGCAGCCATTCACCCGAATATTGTGGTGAAAGTGCCGGTGATCAAAGATGGTATCAAAGCCATTAAATGGTTTACAGATAATGGTATCCGTACCAACTGCACCCTTGTATTCTCTGCAGGGCAGGCAATACTGGCTGCAAAAGCAGGCGCAGCATATGTGTCCCCATTTGTTGGAAGAATTGACGACAGTGGTTGGGACGGAATGGAATTGATTGGTCAGATCCGTCATATTTTTGACGTACAACAATACAAAACAGAAATCCTGGCTGCTTCCATCAGAAATGCACTGCATATCATCAAAGCCGCAGAGCAGGGCGCTGATATTTGTACCTGCCCGCTGGATTCTATTCTAGGCTTGCTGAAACATCCTTTAACGGATATCGGACTGGCTAAGTTCCTGGAAGATGCCAAGAAAATGTAATTATTACAAATGCTTATAGCAAGGCCCTCACTGATGCAACGGTGAGGGTTTTTTATTGTACTTATCCGGATATTCTTTTCAGTGCTTCCCGCTTACTCAGGGGCGCCAGTTTGTTTTTGAAACAGCAGGCTGCTGCGTTGCAACCAGATGCGGATGGGCATATACTGATTGCATCAATGAAGTTAGTAAACCTGCCTGAAAATTATGTACATGCGCTCCTCTGCATCATAAAAACCCGGTACTAAACAAGGAAGTGTTTTTTACGAAACCGCCACCACTGCCTGGTTCCGGCTACTCATTCTCGCTGCCTCAATGATCTCCATTACATTGATCCCGTCTCTGGCGGTAACCGGTGGTTCTATATTTCGGGTAAGCGCCTGGTAGATCCCTTCGTAGTAATGATAATAATTGCCTTGGAGGGAGTGTACGTGTTCGCGGATGGTTCTGCCATTTACCTCCGTATGCAGGAGGCCCTGGGCAGATTCTGGCTCGGTACCCCAGTAAACAAGGGATGGTTTTACATTGGCCAACAGGGCGGCTTCCTGTACATCGGCCCTGCTTTTGATGAATGAACCTTTAGTGCCATGAACCACAAAAGCCGGGAGCGGCTCTTTTACCAGCAAACTGCTTTTGAGTATTACCCGCTTATCGTCGTAAAACAGGGTGATGGTAAAGCAATCATCTACCTGAGAATCCGGCCGGATGGTACGGATATCTGCAAACAGATTTTGGGGCATTCCAAACAGACTAAGCGCCTGATCTATTAAGTGCGGACCCAGGTCGTTCAGCAAGCCCGCTCCGGGGCCGGGTATTTCCTTATGTTGTTTGGAACTCAACGCTATTTTATACCGGTCAAAGTGAAATTCTGCTTCGGTGATGGAACCAAGTAGTCCGTCTTCCACTACCTGCCTTACTGTGCTGAAATCGCTGTCCCATCTTCGGTTTTGGTAAACAGAAAGCATTCTCTTTTGCCGTTGGGCAATATGGTGCAGTTCCCTGGCTTCTTCAGCGGTGGTGGTGAATGCTTTTTCTACAATCACCTGTTTGCCGGCCATCAATGCCTGCCTGGTAAATTCATAATGGGTGTTGGTGGGGGTATTAACTACCACCAGTTCAACGGCTGAATCATTCAGTACTTCTTCCAGGGAGCGGTATATATGTATGTCGGGATAAAATTCCAGGGATTCCTGTTTGTTCCGTTCCAGTACCCCCACTAATTTAAAGCCCGGATGTATGGCAATAAAGGGGGCATGAAATACCCGGCCAGACATTCCAAAAGATAATAGAGCAATATTAATGATACGCATGACCGGGTTGTTTTGGCTGTTAATTTTTAGGCGTCTCGTTTTGCTTTTCTCTTGCTTTCATCTTCTCCAGGTAGCTTACGCCTTCAGTGATCCATTTTGGGGCGGGCTTTCCTAATAGATAATGATCAAACCACTCCCGCTGCCTTTGCTGGTAGTCGATCTGGTTTTCCTTTTTGGCCAGTCCGTGGTTTTCATCTGCATATACCAGCATTACATGTGGTTTTTCCATTCTGCGCATGGTGCCGTACATTTCAATACCCTGGTGCCAGTCTACCGCTCCGTCTTTATCGCCAAATGCTACCAGTAAAGGAGCTTTGATTTTGCTTGCATTGAACATGGGAGAATTGCGGATATGTGCATCCGTTCTTTCATACCAGGGCCCGTCGAACCTTCCCTGGCTTGTTTCAAAAATTTTCTGATCCGGTGTGCCACTGTTCCAGTAGATGGAAAGCGACATACTGATCAGGTCGGTTAAGGGAGCGCCTGCACAGGCCGCCTTGAACAGATCTGTTTGTGTTACCAGGAAAGCCGTTTGGTAAGCTCCCCAGCTATGGCCCATGATCCCTACTTTATTTGCATCAATCATACCTGTTTTCAATACCTCTTCCACGGCCGGTATTACACAATTGGCTGCACCCATGCCCGGTTCGTTGGTTTCATACACAATATCAGGCTGGAATATAAAATACCCGTTTGTGGTATAGTTGGTGGTGTTGTATGCCCTTCTTGTACCCGGTGCAATGTAATTATGTACACCGTTAGACAGGATCTCATAAATATAAACGATCATGGGGTATTGTTTACCGGGTTGATAGTCGGCAGGATAATAGAGCGCCCCCTGCATTTTTTTACCCAGCTTATTGGTAAAACTGATCAGCTTGCTCTTACCCCAGTAGTAGTTCTGTTGCTGGGGGTTGGTAACAGCTGCTTTTTTCTCGCCCATAAAATAATCCGTTACATAGAGTTCGGGAGACAGGTCGTAGTCTTGTTTTACATAGCTGAATGTATTGGCATCTTTTGCTTTTACCAGCCGGCTTACCATCAGGTTGTCAAAAAAAAGTTGGCCGGTTTTGCCTTTTTCCAGTTTGTAGTAACCAAACTTTTTAGACTTGTCGCCATAAGCGGATAAGTAAATGGGTTTGGTGTCGTCCAGGAATGGATCTTCAAATTCCACCCGGGTAACCCGGAACATGATTTCTTCTTTTTCGCCCGCTGTGTATTTGCGGAAACCTTTTCCATCGGGTTGTACGCCATACACATTGTATTCATCATAGAGCAGAATTTCCTTGTCTCCCTTGATCCATCCACCCATGCCAAACGGAGGTTTGGTAGCAGGATGGTCGTCCCTGGTATTCCAGAAATCTGTCTTGATCTGTTCGGTAATATTGATGTTCCGGCCTGTTGCAATTTGGTAGATCCACCAGTTTTTATCCTTGAAATAATACAGGTACTTCCCATCCGGGGAAGATTTTGGCCCGGTAAAAAATCCATTGAGCATTTGGGTATACAGCAATTTGGCAACACCTGTTTTTGTATTTACCAGGCTGTAATCGGAATAATCTTCTTTAAAGGAAGGTTTGTATTTTTTATCGGTGGCAATGATGGCATATTGCTGATTGCCGGTCAGCAATGCGCCGGGAGACTCCGCGGTTGCAAGCTGATAAAAGCTGTTGTTATCGGTGTTCCATACGGACAAGAGGCTGGATTCCTTATCAGCGCCATAAGTGATTTTTTGTCTTGGCTGAACCTCAGGGTCCTTCCAGTGCCATACATCCACTGCTGCCGGTTTTTCATCGGGTTTTGACGCTGTTTTTGCCGCAACAGCTGCGCCTGTCTGCGTGCTGTCTGTTTTTGTTTTACCGTTGTCTGCCGGCTTCTTGTCGTCTTTTTTGGCTTTAACAGTCCAATCCTTTATACCAAAGAATACTGCACTCATATCATCGCTCAGGCGGGGTGAAGTACCGGTATGGATTCTCTTGCCTGCCGGAAATCCCTTTGCGCTGCCTGGATCAAATGCTTTTAAAACCGGGAGCGGAATCCTGTTCAGATTGGTATAACTGTACACAATGGCGTTTTCTTCTTCATAGCCGTCTTTCTTAAAGGCTTTTAAAAAGCTGAGCCCTTCTCCTTCTTTTTGCCAGGTGAGTTTGGAAAACCTCAGTGTATCGCTCGCAATTACGGAAAGGGTATAGGTCTTCAGGTTGAACAGTTCTACAGAGTTGCCGGCTGTATTGGCCGACTCTACGATATATGCGAGCAGATCACTTTTCTTGTTGAACCCGTATTCTGTAACATTGCCAATGGTCCTGGTGGTGCTGTCTGCCAGGTTTTTTAAAAGCAATACACTGCCCTTGTCTTTGTTCTCTTTTGGGGGAGCCAGGTATGCCGCCAGGAATTGTCCGTTCCTGGAAAATTCAAAACGGTTCACATTGCTGATGATTTCCTGCTTGCCCGATTCCAGGTTTAGCAGCCCCATTTTGTATTCAATAGGCTTGTTCTGATCGCGCAACTTTTCTGCTTCCTTAAATGGCAGGCCTATGCGGTACGCGATCCATTTATTGTCTTTGGAGAATTCAGGATTGCCGGCAAATGCCAGTTTATGAACCTGGTTGCCGGTTCTGTTTACCACAAACAGGGTATCATTGTCTTCCTGTACCATAATCTGGTAAGCAACCCAGTTGCCATTGGGAGACAGGTCGCCGGATCCCATGGTCTGCCACTTTCCATAATCATCTTTGGTCAGTTGTTTTTTTTGCTGTGCTCCGGCCATTCCGGAGAGCAGTACGGTGAAAGCAAATAATACAATGTATTTATACATAACAGGCATTTTATACAAGATAAATCAATTTAGGGTTATCTGTTCCGGTTGGGCCAAAAACGGGCTTCCTAATTGGGGCAACTTGTGTATTTTTAAGCAAATTTATTCCGCTGTGTCCCATTCACCCGAAAGAAAGGAGAAAATCTGTTTAAACTGTAATGCCACCCTTCATGGCAGGTATTGCCATGTTTGCGGGCAGGAAAATATTGAGCCCAGAGAAACTTTCTGGCATATGCTCACACATTTTGTATTTGATCTCTTTCATTTTGACGGGAAGTTTTTCAGTACCCTGAAATACCTCCTTTTTAAACCCGGATTTCTTTCTAAGGAACACCTGAAGGGCAGGAGGGCCGATTACCTGCATCCAATCCGTATGTATGTATTCACCTCCGCTTTTTTCTTCCTGCTCTTTTTTACTTTTTTTAGCAATAATGAAGAACTGGTTGAATTGGAAGGGCAAAATACTACTGCCACCAGTGTTATCAAAAAGCTGGAGAAGAATAAAGCCGGGTATGAAGGATTGCTGCGCAATTCTGCAGCCGGCCAACCGGTACAGTTTTCAGATTCATTGCGCAGTCTCATCAGCCAAACGGACAGCGATCTGGTGATTATCCGGAGAGATACCTTAATGAAAACCCGTTTAAAATCGTTGAATAAAGACCAGACCCACGGGGTAACGTTTAATTCCGACCGGGACGGGTACCATTCGTTGACCGAATACGATTCAATTCAACATAAGCTTATTCCGGCAAAAAGGGATGGATTTATTATCAGGGCCATTAACCGGCAGTTACTGCAGTTGAACGAAAAGTACCAGTGGGATGAAGCAAGGGTTACCCGGGCCATTATAGAAAAATTCCTGCACAGTATTCCCAGTATCCTGTTTACATCACTTCCTTTATTTGCGGCCGTATTATTCATGATGTATGCACGCAGGAAACAATTTTATTATTCGGATCACCTGGTATATACCCTGCATCTTTATTGCGCGCTCTTTATTTTGTTGATGATTTCAATGACGGTTGCTGCATTACTTGCATTGATCAGTTCCGGCCTATCTGCTTTATTTTCGGGACTATTCAATATCCTGCTGTTCTATTATTGCTACAAGTCTATGCGCAACTTCTATCATCAGAGCAGAAAGAAGACTGTGGCCAAATTCGTTTTATTATTATTGATTAACCTGATTATATTCATCTTCTTATTCCTGGTCTTCATTGTTTTTTCAATGATGACCATTCATTGATTGTATGGAAACTAAAGCTGCTGCATTTCTCCGTTTGGTTAAAATTATGGACGAGTTAAGGGAACAATGCCCCTGGGATCGTAAACAAACCATACATACCCTTCGTTCCATGACCATCGAAGAAACCTATGAACTGGTGGATTCCATTGACCGGGAAGACTGGAAGGGAATCCGGGAAGAACTGGGCGATCTGCTGCTCCATCTGCTGTTCTATTCCAAAATCGGTTCGGAACAAAACCGGTTTCAACTGGAAGACGTGATCAATGGCATTTGTGACAAACTGGTACTCCGGCATCCGCATATTTACGGAGATGTGAAAGTGGCGGATGAGGAAGAGGTAAAAAGAAACTGGGAAAAAATCAAGGCATCGGAGGGTAAAAAATCCACCCTGGAGGGAGTTCCCCGTTCTTTGCCTGCGATTGTTAAGGCCCTGCGTGTACAGGAAAAAGCCAAACAGGTGGGGTTTGAATGGGAAAGCAGGGAAGATGTCTGGAAGAAAGTGGAAGAGGAAACTGCCGAACTCAAAGAAGCGATTACAGGGAAAAACCAGGAAGAAATTGAGGCGGAATTTGGAGATTTACTGTTCAGTCTGGTAAACTATGCACGGTTTTTGCAGGTTGATCCGGAAACGGCCCTGGAAAGGACCAATCGCAAGTTCATTCAAAGGTTTCAGCAGATGGAATCCATTGCCGGAGAGCAGGGTAAAAAGCTGACTGACCTTAACCTGGATGAGATGGATGCGATCTGGAACCAGGTTAAAAAACTAAATCAATCAGTTTGAGTAACAGCTTACGCACTGCGGTTTATAAACACGGTTACCTCATTATTACCGCTGCATGGCTGTATACCATATCCTTCATCTTTACCAATTACTGGAGTTATTATTCCAGTCCCGATAAGGTTAAAAGCAAGCTGGAACAAAGGATTCATGCCGAAGAGAAAAAAATAAATGAACTGTCGGAAGATACCGCCCTCATTAAGAAGCTGATTCGTCAGTCCTCCCCGGAAACTAACCGGGAAATCCAGGCCGAATCATTCGGGGTATTTATTTATAAAGTACACCCCTCCATAGCTCCTCAGCCATTGTATTGGAGTACCAATAAAATGGAAGTGCCACCCAATGAGATGAACCGGCCCACGGGCGCCTTTTTTATTACCAACCCGCACGGCAGTTTCATTATTCATCAGAAAGCATTGGTGATGGGTGGCGCTCAGTATGCATTATTTGCGGTACTGCCTGTTCAATGGACCTATTTTATCCAGAATAAATATTTTCATACGGATTTTGCAGCCTACCCGGGATTGAGTGACCAGTATGAAATCAGTACAGCAGAAAATGCAGTTGCCGTAAACAGCAGCCAGGGGCAATACCTGTTCAGTATCCGGTTAAAGGAGGGGAAGGCCTTTATTTCTTACGATAAGGTCACTATTGCCCTAAGGGTACTATCGATTGTGTTGTTGTTTTTCTTTCTGCACCTGGTAGCGCAGGAACTGGTGATCGCAACAACTTTTTCGAAAGGGTTTGTTTTTTTACTGTTAGCCGTATTACTGCTCCGGTTAGTGGCCTACCTGCTTTCATTTCCATTCGATTTTTCCAAACTCCCTTTGTTCGACCCCTCTATCTATGCATCCAACTTCCTGCATCCCTCGTTGGGAGATCTGTTGATCAATGCACTCCTGTTTTACTGGTTATTGCTTTTTTATAAAATTCACCTGAACAGGCCTACCTGGCTGGAGCGCCGGGTTCCTGCCACGGCCTATGCTTCTGTGGCGGTGTTTATTTTAACCATCAGCTGTTTTGTGGTGATCAGTATCATCAAAAGCCTGGTACAGGATGCTAAAATCTCTTTTGATGTAACCAATATATTCAGCCTGAATATTTACAGTTCGGTCAGCTTCATTATCCTCTGCTTACTGGCGCTGAATTTTTTCTATCTTTCCCAGATCCTGCTAAGGAACGTGATTAACCAGTCCAGGTTCGATATCCAGCTGTATGTAATGGTTGTGCTGAGTGGGTTTGTTTGTATGTTGCTTTTTATTGAACGGAGCGATATCAGTCTTTACCTGTGGGTGCTTGCATGGTTGGTGGTTTATCTGCTGATTCTGCAACTGCGTAAGGCCGATTTGCAAAAAACACTGATCCGGACTCCGTTCTTTATTTTCTGGGTAATGATTTTTGCCCTGTCTATTGCTACGCTGGTGATGTACGAAAACCGGGTGTTGGAATTTGAACAACGCAAAAGGATCGCTGAAAAACTGGCCATCCAAACCGACCCATCCGGGGAGAACCTGCTGAATATTGCCACAACCAATTTTGATACGCAATTCCTGCAACGCAATTTCTACCGCTTTGAAGCCGGAGAATACAGCAATAAATTTTTAAAAGACAGCCTGATCAACCAGAACTTTTCCGGCTATCTGAATAAATATGATACCCGGATCTATACTTTCGACAGTCTTTTTCACCCATTGTATAATGATGATTCGCTGAACTATGCCTCCATTAAAACCATTGTACTGAACCAGGCAAAACCTACGGAAGTTCCGGACCTGTATCGTTACGAGAACAGCAGGGAGGGGTTCAGTTATATTTATCAGAAACTGATCGGTAATGAAACGCAGGTCCGCGGCTATCTCTATGTGCTGATGAAATCGAAACGGTATAAGAGCGAGGCCCTTTACCCGGAACTCTTTAACCAGTCGCAGGATGTACTGACCGATCTGAACTCCAACTATGCCTATGCCGTTTATACCAATGGCAAAATCATCAATCATTTCAATAACTATAATTTCCCGTCGCGGCTGAACAAATCGGATGTACCTGAATTTGAATTCAGCTACCGGAAAGCAGGCGATTATACAGAGCTATGGTACAATACCGGCGCTAACCGCCAGGTAGTGATCGTTAAAAGAAGTACCTGGCTGATTGAATCGGTAACCCTGTTTGCCTATATGTTCCTTTCTTTCCTGGTGATCATCCTGTCGTTCCATATTGGCAACCAGTTGCTGAACGCAAAATTCAACCTGGAGGAGATCAGGAATATATTCAGGCTGAACATCCGTTCCCAGATTCAGGCTACGATCATATTTGTGAGTGTATTCTCCTTCATTGTGATTGGTATTGCCACGATCTCTTTCTTTATTTACCGGTTCAACAGCAGCAACGAGGAACGGCTTTCCAAATCCATCCAGGTGATGGCCAATGAACTAAATGCAAGGATTAAATCGATGCAGGCCGCAGGTGATATCCGTCACAATCCAAACGTACGCTATGAATTGGAAAAAGTGATTGCCGAAGTATCCGACCTCCACAACGTTGATATCAACTATTACAGTGCAGCCGGGGACCTGCAGATTTCCACGCAGCCCTATATTTACAATAAGCATCTGCTGACCGAGAAAATGGATCCTGCAGCCTATACCGAAATGCGCTACAATCACCGGATTCGTTATCTGCAATCAGAAACGGTGGGCACTTTTAAATACCTGAGTGTATATGTACCACTTATGGATGACGATAATCAGACCTATGGTTACCTGAACATCCCTTATCTCAATTCCCAGATAGAACTGAACCAGGAAATTTCCGGGTTCCTTGCCACACTGATTAACCTGAATGCATTTATCTTTTTACTTGCGGGCGCCATTGCTTTCTTCCTTACCAGCAGGATCACGGCTTCCTTGAGCCTGATTGGGGAAACCATGCAGAAGGTGAACCTGGGCGCTAAGAATGAAGTGATCAACTGGAGCAGAAACGATGAAATCGGTGTATTGGTGAAGGAATACAATACGATGGTGCAGAAGCTGGAAGCAAGTGCAAGATCACTGGCACAGAGCGAAAGGGAAGGGGCCTGGCGGGAAATGGCCCGGCAGGTAGCGCATGAAATTAAAAACCCGCTCACACCCATGAAGCTGAGTATTCAGTTTCTGCAGAAAGCCATTCAGGACGGGGCACCGAATGTAAAAGCACTTTCGGAGAATATGGCAAAGACCCTGATTGAACAGATTGACCAGCTCACTAAAATTGCGGGAGATTTTTCTCAGTTTGCCAATATTGGCAATGCGCGCCTGGAGAAGTTTGATGTGGCTGAAGTGATACAGTCTATGATGTATCTGTATTCGTCCAATGATAAAGTTCAGCTGTATTGGGAGAAAGCCCCTGCTCCCTGCATCATTTATGCCGATAAGGTACAGATTAACCGGCTGTTCACCAACCTGATACAGAATGCGGTGGAGGCCGGTATGGAATATTCCGGTGAAGCAACGATTCATATTCACCAGGAAATCAGGAATCGTTGGGTGATCATTACCCTGCGCGATGAATCCGGCGGTATCCCCGAGAGCATGAAGGCGCATATTTTCAGTCCTAACTTCACCACCAAATCTTCCGGAACAGGCCTGGGCCTGGCCATCAGCAGGGGTATTGTTGAAAAAGCCAATGGCCATATCAGCTACAGTTCCCGGGAAGGGGAGGGCACCACTTTTACCATTGAACTGCCGCTGGTTAACGGATAAGCTAAAGTGGTCTTTTGGCTTTCTGCTCTTGTACAAATTGCTCAAAGGCGGACAGTGAAAAACTGCTGAGGTTTGCGGATCGGGTTAATCCTGCTTTCTGTGCAACCAGTACGCCGTATCTGCAATCACCAAATCCTTCAATGGCATGAGCATCCGGGTTAATGGAGATCAGTACATTTTTCTCCAACGCCTTGTGTATCCATCTCCAGTCTATATCCAAACGTCTTGGGTGCGCATTCAGTTCAATGACTACGTTATTGGCTGCACAGGCATCAATGATTTTATCATGATCAACGGGATAGCCGTTCCGGCTAAGCAGGAGGCGGCCGGTCATATGCCCCAGTATAGAAGTATAAGGGTTCTCAATGGCATTGAGCAGCCGGCTCATGGCTTTCTCCTGGCTCATTTTGAGGTTGGAATGCACCGATGCAATGACCAGGTCAAAGCTTTTCAGAATACCGTTGCCATAGTCGAGGCTACCATCGTTGAGGATATCGCTTTCGATGCTTTTATAGATTTTGAACGGGGCCAGCGCTGCGTTCAATTCATCAATCTGCAGGTGCTGTGCTTTGATGCGCTCTTCCTGAAGTCCGTTGGCATAGAAGGCAGATTTGGAGTGGTCGCTGATCACGAGGAACCGGTATCCCCCGGAAATGGCAGCTTTGGCCATTTCTTCGATGGTATTACTTCCGTCGCTCCAGTTACTGTGGCTATGGATGATGCCGGTAATCTGTTCGGGTTCAATTACCGAATGCAGTTCGTTGTTGCGGGCAGCGTGTATGATTATTGCCGTTTCCCGCTGATAAGCCGGAATAGGGCAGATATTGGCATGATTGAAGATCTCATCTTCCGATGCATAGCTTGTGCTGGCATTCCATTGGGTAACCAACTCCCATTCCTTTAAAAAATCCTCACTGCAACTGGTGGTAAACAATTTGGATTGCAGTTGTTGCGGTGGTGCGAGGTAAAAACAAAGGATGATATTTTCTTTTCCCGCGAAACTGATGCATTCGTTGCTCTCTTCTTTTACCTGGAAATCATGTTGGGCAAAAAAATCTTTTAATCCGGCGGCAGATTCGCTGGTAACCCACTCAATTTTGTTGATTACTTCCAATTGCCTTCTATACTCCCCGGTCAGTAAAAAATCGCTTTTGAAAGCAGACTTTAGTTTTTGGTGGACGGTTTCTACGAAAGATTCCACCTGCTGATAGAGATAACTTCCCAATGCGCCCATGTAAAATTCGATGGCTTCCTTGATATTTTGCTGGGTCTTTTCTCCAAAACCTTTATACAACATCAACCTGTTTTCGTTACACGCATACAACAATTCTCCCAAGGTTTCTATTTCCAGTTCTTTCCAGATTGTCGCAATTTTTTTAGGACCGATCCCCTTAATGCTGAGCATTTCCAAAATGCCCGCCGGTGTTTTTTTCAGGTATTCGTCGAGCGCAGACAAACGCCCGGTTTCCAGTTGTTCTACAATGTTTTTTCCGATACTATCTCCGATTCCCCGGATTTTAAAAACCTGTTCAGGCGGGAGGGTGGTAAGCTGGGAAGGTAGTTTTTCTATTGTGAATGCCGCAGCAGCATAGGATTTGGCCTTGAAGGAGTTTTCTCCATGTATATCCATTAATTTGGACAGTAAACTGAAATTATCTGCTATGGCATAGTTATTCATCATAGTGTAAAATAATAAAGACGGGGAATATGGACATAAAAAAATCCCGGACATTGTCCGGGACCTTAAATCTATTTCTGCTTTAGAAATAAGAAGCTTACTTCTTAGCGGCTTTTTTAGGAGCAGCTTTCTTTGCAGCCTTTTTAGGAGCAGCTTTCTTAGCGGCTTTTTTAGGAGCAGCTTTCTTTGCAGCTTTTTTAGGAGCGGCTTTCTTAGCGGCTTTTTTAGGAGCGGCTTTCTTTGCAGCTTTTTTAGGAGCGGCTTTCTTAGCGGCTTTTTTAGGAGCGGCTTTCTTTGCAGCTTTTTTTGCAGTTGCCATGTTTTTTAGATTTAATGGTTAGTAAATAATACCCTAAAATAAAAAAACTTATTTGGAACTACAAAATATTTTTTTTATGCAGTAGCTACAGAAGGTAAAACAGATACAGTTGTCTTGTCTGTTCTTCCTTTTTTGAATTCAACAATACCATCAGATAAAGCGAATAATGTGAAGTCAGATCCTACTCCTACATTTTTACCAGGATGATATTGAGTACCTCTCTGACGAACGATGATGTTGCCGGAAAGAGCAGGCTGACCGCCGTAAATCTTAACACCTAAGCGTTTGCTTTGTGAGTCACGACCGTTCTTAACACTACCTTCCCCTTTTTTGTGTGCCATAATTGTATGATTTTAAACTTTGGCTGCCCGCATGGCATTCAAAGCGTTTTATTAAGCGATGCTTTCGATTTTGATTCTGGTGTAATGAGTACGGTGACCGTGCTTCTTGCGGAAGCCTTTCCTCCTCTTCATTTTAAAGGCGATCACTTTTTCTCCTTGTACCAGGTCACTGATTATTTCTGCTTTTACAGTTGCTTTCACAGCTGCTCCTGTAGAAATAGTACCGTCCTTGTCAACGAACAATACATCATTGAACTCTACTTTGTCTCCGGTTTTGCCCTGCAGGTGAGGAACGTACAAGCTTTGACCTTCTTGTACTTTAAATTGTTGACCTGCGATTTTTACAACTGCTAACATAGCTATCCAAAATTAGGACGGCAAAGGTAGGGTTTTACGGGAACAAATCACAAAGATTTTCGAAATAAATTATCACAAATTTAGTTATTTACCTCACCAAACCGGCCAACAAGGCCCTATTTTTGCCTTTAGATTGATCATCAGCGAATTATGAACCTCAAATCATTAGTGGCAAAACCCTTTGCCCAGCTCATATATAATAAAACCCGGAAGGGGATGCTTCTGGCGGTAGAGCACCAGGAAGCCATTCTTAAGGTTCAACTGAAAACCGGCCAGCATACCCGGTTCGGGAAAGACCACCGGTTGGCGGAGGTGACCGACTATGCAGGCTATATCCAGGCCGTTCCCGTGAGGGATTACGAACTGCTGAAACCTTATATTGAGCAGATCAAGCAGGGAACGCAAAATGTACTCTGGAAAGGCAGCCCTATCTATTTTGCCAAAACCAGCGGTACCACCAGCGGCGTAAAATACATCCCGATTACGAAGGATTCTATTCCCAACCATATCAATAGCGCCAGGAACGCCCTGTTTTGTTATATGGCGGAAACCGGCAATTATGCATTTGCCAATGGCAGGATGATCTTCTTAAGCGGGTCCCCTGTACTGGAGAGAATCGGGAATATTCCCACCGGCAGGCTCAGCGGTATCGTGAATCACCATATTCCTGCCTATCTGCGATCTAACCAGCTTCCTGGTTTTGAAACCAACTGTATAGAGGAATGGGAAACCAAACTGGATAAAATTGTAGAAGAAACGATCAATAAGGACATGACCCTGATCAGCGGCATACCACCCTGGATGCAGATGTATTTTGACCGCCTGATCGAAAAATCAGGTAAAAAAGTGGGAGAACTCTTTCCTAATTTCAGTGTAATGGTGCAGGGCGGGGTCAATTTTGAGCCGTATAAAGCAAGAATTTACGAGAGTATTGGCCGAAAAGTAGACTCCGTAGAATTGTTCCCCGCCAGCGAAGGCTTTTTTGCTTTTCAGGATTCACAAACCGAACAGGGGTTGCTTCTGAATACCAACAGTGGCATTTTTTTTGAATTCATCCCTGCGGGAGAGGTGTTCAACGAAAACCCTGCCCGGTTATCGCTGAAAGATGTTAAGCTGGGCGAGAACTATGCGTTAGTCATCAATAGTAATGCGGGTTTATGGGGTTATAACCTGGGGGATACGGTCAAATTCGTAAGCCTGGAACCCTACCGGCTCATTGTAACCGGAAGGATCAAGCATTTTATATCGGCTTTTGGTGAACACGTGATTGGGGAAGAAGTGGAGCAGGCCATGTTGAGCGCCTGCGCCGAACACCATGCCAGGGTAACAGAGTTTACGGTGGCGCCCATGATACAGCAGGGGGAGGGTAAAAGCTACCACGAATGGCTGATTGAATTTGAGGAAGCCCCGGCAGATCTGCAGGCTTTCAGCCATACCCTGAACGAATGGATGCGTGCAAAGAATGTGTACTACGATGACCTGATGCGCGGTAATATCTTATTACCCCTGCAGGTTACGGTTATTGCCAGGAGCGGATTTATCAATTACATGAAATCAATCGGTAAGCTGGGTGGACAGAATAAAGTACCCCGCCTGAGCAATAACCGGGAGATTGCAGACGCATTAAAACCTTTTGTACAGGCATAGGCCTTAAATATTGTGAACAAAGCATACTGCATATTTGCTTATTTTGTAGCCAATTCAGTATCCGTTAAAATAATTGAATGAGTCAAAAACGCATCGCTATATTCGGGTCAACAGGGTCGATCGGTACTCAGGCACTGGACGTGATCAGGGCGAATCCCGATCTTTTTTCTGCGGAGATTTTAACTGCTCAGTCCAATGACGAATTATTGATCAAACAGGCATTGTATTTCAATCCCAATGTGGTGGTGATTGGCGACGAGAAAAAATACCTCGCCGTTAAGGAAGCATTATCCAAAACCGATGTTAAAGTATTTGCGGGGGAGGCTGCGCTTGCCGAAGCCGCTTCGATGGACTGTTATGATATGATGCTGGCCGCCATTGTTGGCTATGCCGGGTTAAGGCCTACCCTGAATGCGATTGAACTGGGTAAACCCATTGCCCTGGCCAATAAGGAAACCCTGGTAGTTGCCGGTGATATCGTCATGCGCCAGGCTGCCGAAAAAAGAATTCCGATCATCCCGGTAGATAGCGAGCACTCTGCTATTTTTCAGTGCCTGGTTGGAGAGGGCAGAAATAAGATTGAAAAGATTATCCTCACCGCAAGCGGTGGTCCTTTCCTCGGAAAGAAACCCAACTTCCTGGTGAATGTAAAGAAGGATCATGCACTGCAGCATCCCAACTGGAGCATGGGCGCCAAAATTACCATCGACTCCGCCACCCTCATGAACAAAGGGCTGGAAATGATTGAAGCCAAATGGTTGTTCAATCTTGATGCGCACCAGATACAGGTGGTAGTGCATCCGCAAAGCATCATCCACAGTATGGTAATGTTCAACGACGGGAGTATTAAGGCGCAGATGGGTATGCCCGATATGAAGCTGCCGATTCAATATGCACTGGCCTTCCCCCAGCGGATTGCCAATGATTTTCCCCGGTACGATTTTAAAAAACCGAACAACCTCTCTTTTGAAGAGCCGGATTTAAAAACCTTTCGCAACCTGGCACTGGCTACCGATGCGCTGTACAAGGGCGGAAATATGCCGTGCATCCTGAATGCCGCCAATGAAATAGCCGTTTTTGCGTTTCTTCGCAACCGGATCGGTTTTCTGGATATGACTGAAATGGTGGAACAGACCATGGCGAAAGTTCATTTTATTGAGCAGCCTACTTTGCAGGAATATTTCGACACAGATGCTGAAGCGCGGGACTTTGCCGCTTCTCTTGTTCACATGTAATTTTAATTTGTAAAATAAAACCTTCGGGAAATCAGATATGAGTTTATTAGCAATTGACTGGTTAAGTGTGGGAGTGAAAATGGGACAGTTTATCCTGTCCTTTTCCATATTGGTAATTCTGCACGAATTGGGGCATTACCTGCCGGCTAAATTTTTTAAGTGCAGGGTAGAAAAATTTTACCTGTTCTTTAATCCATGGTTCAGTCTCTGGAAAAAGAAGATCGGTGAAACCGAATACGGCCTCGGCTGGATTCCTTTTGGCGGCTATGTAAAGATTGCCGGCATGATTGATGAAAGCATGGACAAGGAGCAGATGGACCTTCCTGCCCAGCCATGGGAATTCCGTTCCAAACCGGCCTGGCAGCGTCTCATTATTATGGTGGGTGGCGTAGTGGTGAATGTGATCCTGGCGATTGTGATCTTTATTGGCATTACCTGGGTATGGGGCGAAGAGCAATTGCCGGTGAAGAACCTGAAATATGGCGTACATGTAGATTCCCTTGCCAAAACAATCGGCCTGCAGGATGGCGATAATGTAGTTGGGATCGACGGGCAGCCGATCGAAAATTTCGGCACCCTCGAATCTGAAATGGTGCTGAAGGAAGCGAAGAAAATACAGGTGACCCGCAATGGAAGTCAGATTGATCTGGCTATTCCGGAAAACTTCTCCAAAACCATTGTGAAGCAAAAGAAGTTTGCCGGAATGATTATACCCCGTTACCCGGTGATCATTGATTCCGTGGGCAAGTCTGCTACCATTACCAATGGAGAATTGCGTAAAGGCGATACCCTGATTGCGATTAATAACCAGCCATGCCCTTACTACAACGACTTTGATGCGATTAAAAAAAGATACAGCGATTCCCTGGTTAGCTTAAGCCTGATCAGGGGTGCGGATACGATACAGGTGAAAGCGCTGATCAACGACAAAGGTTCTATCGGCTTTTTTGCCGTGAGCCCTTATTCCATACTGGGAACCGTTACAACAGAATATACCCTGCTGCAATCTGTTCCGATCGGATTTAACCATTGTTGGGAAACACTCGATAAGTATGTTACCGGGATCAAGCAGATTTTTACCGGTAAGGTAAATGCCAGCGATTCATTGGGCAGTGTCATCAGTATCGGCAATACCTTCCCCGGGGTTTGGGATTGGGAAAGATTCTGGACACTCACCGGTATCTTTTCTATTGTGCTCGCATTCATGAATATTCTGCCAATACCGGCGCTGGATGGCGGGCATGCCCTGTTCACCATCTATGAAATGATCTCCGGCCGTAAACCGGGCGACAAGTTCATGGAATATGCCCAAATGGCAGGTATGATATTACTTTTAGGGCTTATGGCATACGCTTTGGGGTTAGACTTCTGGAGGTTATTGAAGTAATCATCAAACTTTGAGCTTAACTTTGTACACTCTTCATTAATTGGGGCCGTGTTGGTTTTGACAGCATAGGTTACGGTTGGTGTAAGCATGCAGTGCGTTGGATAATTAGCACTTTAATCTGAATATTCAACCATTATCTGGCAATACACAGTATGCCATGGCTGCCTAATCAGTGATTAGACCGTCATTTGGGCCGCCGCACAGGTTCGCTTCTTTCCAGGTGCCGCCGCCGACTCAAAACAAAAGGAGATGCTGCAACAAAAGGCTGTGACTGTTGCTTAAGATCATTCAGCTAAGCTGCAGGTTGGTTTGTTTCTTTCCGGCACGCAGCCGACAATTAATAAGAAAATAAGCATGTAGAAAGCTAATGGTCACGATGTTTGGACACCGGTTCGAATCCGGTCGGCTCCACACACTACTCAAAAGGCAGCCTTGTAAAAGGTTGCCTTTTGCTTTATTATCCCGGTCCGGGCAGGTGCTTCTCCGATAGGTGGCCTGTCCGTTTCCGCACAGCGGTTCAGGGTATTTACGAATGGGGTTCGGGTGAGCAATCGCAAAAAAATAAATCACTTATCTTAGTGCCTTTTTGGAAATAACTTGTTTAAATAATGGGAGTAAAAAAATTAGTCTTTGATTTTGGAATGCATACGGCACAGGACACAAAGAGCTATCTGGCGGAAGGTTATCAGGTAGTGGCTATTGAAGCAAACCCCGAACTAGTGGCAGTTGCTCAAAAAAAAATGGCTAAGTATATTTCGAATAAACAACTCACTATTTTAAACCTGGGAGTTGCGGGAGAAAACGGGGTGCTTAGCTTTTATAAAAACCTGCACTTGTCTGAATGGAGTTCTTTTGATTTTGAAATCGGCTCCAGAGATAATACGCCTTATGAAGAAATAAAAGTGGAATGTGTAACCGCTGATAAGATCTTCCGGCAATTTGACAGAGCTTATTATGTAAAGATTGATATAGAGGGATTTGATCATTTTGTTTTGTCTTCATTAGATCCGGACAACCTGCCCCAATATATTTCCTGCGAAGATAGCAGTACTGAAAATCTCGACATCTTGTATGAAAAGGGATATCGGAAATTTAAATTGATCAACCAGGCGAGGAATTTTGAAGCCTTTTCCCTATCAAAAGAGCAGAATACGATCCTCAACTATATCCAATTTAAATACAACCGCCTCAAAATACGGGTACAAAAAATATTACCGTTCAAATATCCCTATTCCTCTTCCGGGCCTTTTGGAGAAGCATCAGCCGGCCCCTGGCATGATTACGCAACAGTGAAAGGATATTATCAATCCTTTTATCAGGGAGAAGAAAGAATACCAATCAACAATTTAAGCTGGTTCGACATACATTCGGCTCTCTAGTCATAAAGCGGTATTTTATCCGAAGCCGGCTATTTATCAAATTGACAGATTTCTTTCGTTTTTGATACAGGCTTCAGCAGAAGGGCAAATTAATTTTGCCAAAATATATCAGGAATGACAGCATGTTTAGTTACAAGATTGACTCCTTCCGGCATTAATGCCAGGAGTATCTTAATCTTTTTTATCAGCTTTACCGGCTTTTTATCGGATCTGCAATCACAGTCATCCATACCAAACAAGGTAGTAATGATTTCGCTGGATGGTACGCCGGATTATTTGATCGACAGGTTCTTAAAAAATGGGGTATTGCCCGCGGATGGTGCATTTGCCAGAATAAGGAAAACCGGGGCATATGCAAAAACGGTATATCCTATCAATATCGCCTCAACAGGTCCGTCTCATATTTCCATTTTCACCGGTGCAACTCCCGGCACAACCGGAATGGTTGGCAATTCATTCAAAAGCAAGAGCCAACAATGGGATGAGCCTGCATTTACTGCTTTCAGCAGACCTTATCATGCCGAATCCATTTTTCAGGCAGCCAGGCGGCAGGGGAAAAAGGTAATTGCATTGGGAGGGGTGGGAATTGATTATTCAGACAGCAGCAGGATGACTGATCGTATGCTGATGTACCCTGCCATTGCAGGCCCTTCCGCCATATTCAATTTGATCGTTGGTAAGGGAAAATACATCTTAAACGGCCAACAGTATATCCGCCTTTTTGATGAGCGTGCAGCCACTGCGCCGGAAGTTGAGCTGGGTGCGGGGAAAAAGGCGGGGCTGTGGTTTTATTTGAAGGATACACTTGTTGATGATGCAAATATTTTAAAACCTTCTTTCAGGATTATCATAGATACTGATTCGCTTCTGAGCAACGGCTATGCGGCTTCCTTAGCGGAAACAGGGTGGAAAGTGATGCGTATTGCCTCTTCTGGCAAAGTGTATACAGTGTCTTCCTGTTTGTTCAATTCGTCTTTTGAAAACGGCAGGTTCCGGATTTACCTGTCACCGCCTGCGGAAGTGTACGGGTACCCGCAATCCTTTATGGATCGGATGCAGCAATCCTGCGGGCTATGGCCGGGAGAACCAGACAACCGGAAGGAGACATCGGGGCAGGTTTCTGAAGAAACCTGGTTTGAGCAGGTGGGGAGACTGGCTGCTTATTCAAAAAGCCTTATTCTGGCGGGTATGAAGGAGGAAAACTGGGATTTGTTGTTTGGCTATTTTTCTACACTGGATGATGTACAACACCGTTATACGCTAACTGATAAAAGGCAGTTGGACTATGGTGCAGAGCAAGGCCGGAGGCCGGCCAGGTATGAAAAAATTATTGAAAAATGGTTCAGGGTTATTGACGGTTATTTACTGGAAATAATGGATGCTGCACCTAAAGGGACTTCCTTCATTATATTTTCAGATCATGGAATGATCCCAACACATTCTGTACTGTTGCTGAATAATTTATTGGAGCAATCCGGTTACGCTTTTAGTAAAAACGAAGTAAAGGCGGTGCCGAGCGGAAATTCGGCCCATATTTATATTAACCCTGCAAAAATAGGCACTGAAAGATATGCAGCCTATTTAGCCGGATTGAAAAAAACGCTGGAACATTTCCGGGACGAAAAAAGCGGTGAGCCGTTTTTTGAACTGGTGGCAGACAGCAACGGCCAGAAAAAGATAGGGTTGTACCATGCGGATTATTCAGGCGATTTATTTGTAAGTTGCAGGAAGGGATATTCCCTTTCCGGGAGGTATATACCTTCGATACCTTATTGGATCAGCAATTCATTTGATCCGGATATGTTTAAAAACCAGCCCGAAGGTGTCAGGAATTTCCTTATAAACGGAACAATGAACGAAACAGGCCGGGCTGTTCATGGTTGCCTGGCAAAAATTAGAGAGGGGCAATCCATTTTCTATGCCTGGGGTGGGGATGTACCGGCAAAGAAACTGAAAGGGGTGAGTTCACTTCAAATAGCCGCTACGGTCTCGAAACTTTTGAAGATGCGCCCACCCGCACAGGCCCTGGATAAACCGGTTTTTTGATGAATTGATCTGATCATGAGAATTTTTAAATTTAATAACTGGAAATACGGGAATGAATTACTGATTGATGCAGGCCCTATCGAAAGGTTCCCGGGTTATTTCTTTGAAGAGGAAGAACATGCTACTGATTTTTATGAATTGATTTTTCTGGAAGCGGGTTCGGGGCACTTGTTGCTGGATGGCAGGAAGATAGCGCTGTCTGCGGGTATGATTATTTTTATATCCCCTTTTCGCAAAAGAAAGTGGTTTGTTAAGAAGAAAGCGCTGAAGTGTCGTTTTTTATTGTTCCGGGAAGAATTTCTGAGTGAATATCTGAAAAACAAATTATTCCTTTGTAATCTCCCCTTCTTTTACAGGCAGTTTCCGCATTTTCTTAGTCCTGCAGATAAAGAATGGGGGGCGCTGAACGATCTTGTCCAAAATACGATTGATGAAATTAACCATCGCAAGGTCGATAGTGATTCCTTCCTCCGGTCTCAGCTTGTTTACCTGTTACATGTGTTGAGCAGGGCTTATAGCAGGCAGTACAATATTCCGGTTGGAATGAAAGAGCAAAACCTGGCACACCAGTTCCGGTATTTACTGGAATCAGAAATAAATGCCGCTTATGGAGTGGTTTATTATGCGGGGAAATTGTCTACCACCCGTGTTACTTTAAACAAATATTGCAATAGTGTTTTTGGCGTGAATGCAGGCGATCTGATCCGGCAGCGACTTGTTTTCGAAATCAAGTCCTTATTGCTGTACACAAACCGGACAATCAATGAGATCGCTGATTCCCTCGGCTTCAGGGAGCCGGGCAATCTTTCAAGATTTTTCAGACACCTTACAGGGTTAACTCCTTCCGAGTTTAGGAAAACATATCAGGGCGGACTATATTTTGGGTAACAGGGTATTGATAACCTGCAATATTTTTATTCTTTTGTATAAAAGATTCTTTATGGAAGAGCAGAACAGCATCGGGGAAATATTTTTCAAATTTTTGTCGCAGTATCAGTTTGATGAAAGATTATTAGACTATACCGTTATGCAGGAACATATTAAACTGCTGAATGTATTGTCCGATATCAGCAACTCCGGTATTCAGGTATTTGATATGAATAAAAAAGAAACAATATATTTCTCTTCCAATTTCGGGAAAATGCTGGGCTACATGCCAGCCGACTATAAAGATTTAAACCATCATTTTTTTCAGCCTAAAATTCATCCTGAAGAGCAACGCCAGCTTGCATTAAATGGCATTGCAACGCTGAAAATATTTACTGAATTTTCCAGGGAAGAGAAGCTAAATCATAAAGTGATTGACGAATATCGGATGCTGAATGCCGGGAATAAGTACGTGCGTGTCATTGAGCAATATCAGGTATTGGAATTAGACAAGGCCGGACAAATATGGCTTTTATTCAGTATCGTAGATGTTTCGCCGAACCAGGAAAGCGACAACCCTACCAGGCCACAGTTGTTGAACTTCAAAACAGGTAATTTAATATCACTGGAAACGCCCCAGAAGCCGGAACTGGAACTAAGTAAAAGGGAAGTAGAGATTTTAAAACTGGTGAAAGAAGGGTTTTTAAGCAAAGAGATTTCGGGCAAGCTTTCTATCAGCGTGCATACGGTTAATACACACCGACAGCGGTTATTGAAAAAATTAAGCGCCAACAATTCACATGAGGCTGTTGCTTTTGCTTCTGAATTCGGACTTCTGGAATAGGATTACTGACAAATCAGTATTGTATAGGACCGGAACAGGAAAGACTTTTGCGCTTTCCAATTCCATTCAATGTGATACGAGTTTTGATCCTGTTCAGTTTTGTTATGTTGCTTGCCAGGTTGCAGGCACAGCCTACTCAAACCATCAGGGGATCGGTAGTTGATCATGTATCAAATACCCCGGTTGGTTTTGCTTCGGTTGAATTGCTCTCCCAGGGCAAGCCCGTAAATGTTACTGCGGATAGTGCCGGTAACTTTGTTTTCGTCAATATTTCCGTTGGAAGATACAATCTTCAGGCCACAGGTACAGGCTATGAACCTTCGTTCATTCGTGATGTGGTTGTAAGTTCTGCAAAAGAAACGTTCGTGCTGATCGGGCTTGAACAGAAGGCAGCCAGATTAAGTGAGGTTGTTGTCCGGTCTCGTATAAACAAAGATCAGCCGCCTCATTCAATGGCCACGGTAAGTGCCAGGGTGCTTGGGGTTGAACAGGCCAAACGCTACGCCGGTGGCTTTGATGATCCGGCCAGGCTGGCTTCCTCATTTGCCGGTGTTGCAAGTAATACGGAGGAAAACGGAATCATCATAAGAGGGAATGCACCCAAATTTGTGCAATGGAAAATGGAGGGTGTTGAAATTCCCAGCCCCAATCATTTCGGCGACCTGAAAGTATTTGGGGGCGGAACATTAACGGCATTGAGTAGCCAGATGCTGGCCAACTCGGGCTTTTTTACCGGGGCATTCCCGGCGGAATACAATAATGCTTTATCGGGTGTTTTTGATATCTCTATGAGAAATGGAAATAACCAAAAAAAGGAAAATACCTTTCAGGCGGGTATCATCGGGATTGATGCTTCATCGGAGGGGCCTTTCAAAAAAGGACGCCAATCATCGTATCTTTTCAATTACCGTTATTCCACCCTTGCTTTATTGGCACCAGATTTTGACCTTAAGAGGATAGTAGCGTATATTTATGTGTTGGTGGCAAGTGTAACAGAAGATTATGGATAATAATAAAGGGTGAGGTTCATGTCTTAACTTAAGTGAACGTATTTAAGCTACCTGCCAATCTATCTTTGCAGTATCAATTAATAATAAAAAAGATCTGCAAAAGAAAATTTTGCAGATTGGACTTTTCTTAATGCTGGCAAGCAGTTTACAGGTGAATGCACAAGATTCAAAAAATGGAAATGGATACACGTTATATCTAACCTTTCGTTTGGGTTACCAGCTTAAATTTTTAAAAAACCGTTTCTTTTTTGAACCATCTATGGGATTAAGTTATTGGCCTGTAAGAACGAATGTTCCAGAATCTTTTAAAGCAGTAGAAAAGAAGTGGCCTAACTACTTTCCTTGGGAACCCGGGCTTCATTTTGGGTTTAATTCTTAACGTGTTGTGCTATTTAGAATCAATCAACATGATTATAAGAGGCATCCGAATAAGTATAAATCTAAGAGGCAAATGGTAGAGACCTTTTTTGCTCAAACGTGTGATCAGCTAAATCTGAAAAGAAACTATGCCAAATCCTATGAAGGGTTAGCGGCAGGATAAATTATTTAAATGGAAGAAAACTGGCTTAGATCAAACATGCGCTGAGTTTTTAATAGCACAACACGTTAGCGTTTTAAATAAAACAACGCAGGAATACTGATAAATCAGTATTGGTTCGGCCCTGATATAAAAATATTTTTGATGCTTACAATAAACAAAAAAACACACTTTGAACATGAAATTTTTTTTAACCTGCTTACTCGCGATCCTATTCACAGGTACTTTTCTTTGCTCCTGCAAAAAAGATAATAACGGAGTGCCTGCCCCTGGTAACAGCCGGAATATCAAATATGAGATAACAGGTAATTTTACCGGCAAGTTAGATGTATTGTATAGCAATAATGTGAGCGGGAATACCGCAGTTACAGATGTTGTATTACCCTGGTCTAAAGAAATTCAATACGGGAGCAATGTGATAACTATAGGAATTGGCGCCCAGGGAAAAACAGCCGGAATTCCCGGGCAGACCGCAACCATCAAAATCTATTCGAACGGGGTAGTTGTAAAAACAAGTACGGCAACTGCAGGTACGCTGGGTGAGATAATATTTCCAACTATTGCTTATGGTTTCTAAAATATTTAGAATACAGGCAAGTAAGGTTACAAATCTATCTAAATATAAATTTCATAATTAATGATCAGGCGTATTTTGTGTTTATTCCTTTTGTTCGGTATCCTATCTAAACATAGTATCTCTCAGGAAAAATTTACTATGAGTGGTGTTGTCAGGGATATTACATCAACAGAAACATTAATTGGCGTAAATATTTTTATTGAAGAACCAAAGATTGGCGTTACCACTAATGAGTACGGGTTTTATTCCATCACATTGCCAAAAGGAAATTATACAATACGGGTAAGTGTTGTTGGTTATGAACCTATAGAAGAAAAGGTTATCCTGGATCAGAATTTGAAGCGCAATTGGCAACTGACTGGTACAACCAATATTTTATCGGCAATTACAGTAGAAAATACTAAAAACAAGGCCGAAATCCGGAAGCCGGAAATGAGTGTGAACAAACTTTCCATTCAAACAATCAAACAAATGCCAGTAGTCTTGGGCGAAGTAGATATTATTAAATCAATTTTATTATTACCCGGCGTTACCAATGCTGGAGAAGGACAGTCCGGATTTAATGTCAGGGGAGGCTCAGCCGATCAAAACCTTATTTTACTGGATGAAGCAACTATTTATAATTCTTCCCACTTATTTGGCTTTGTTTCTGTTTTTAATTCTGATGCTATTAAGGATTTAAAGCTGTATAAGGGTGGAATTCCTGCCCGTTTCGGTGGTCGTCTTTCCTCTGTTTTAGATATATATCAAAAAGAAGGGAATAATGAAAAAACGCAATTTTCAGGGGGGATAGGCATTGTTTCCAGCAGGCTACTGGCCGAGGGGCCACTGGTTAAGGGAAAGGGGTCATTCCTGATTGCTGGGCGGGCTTCTTATGGTCACCTGTTGCTTAAACTTTCTGGTAATAAAAACGCTGCCTACTTCTATGATTTGAACACAAAAATGAACTACAAAATCAACAAAAAAAATAATTTGTATTTATCCGGGTACTTTGGCAGAGATGTATTTGATTTAAATGGAGATTTTACGAATGTATATGGAAACTCTGTTTTGAATTTACGATGGAATCACCTTTTTTCAGATAAACTCTTTTCAAACTTATCGCTCATTTACAACGATTACGACTATGGATTGAAAGTGGGGTTTGTAGGATTAGACTGGAAATTGGGCATCCGGAATTTTAACCTTAAATACGATTTCAAGCATTACCTGGGCAATAGCCTAAAACTTACTTATGGGGTAAGTGCGCAGTATTATAACTTCAATCCGGGTACAGTTACACCTATTGATGACAAATCGGGCATTTTAGCCAAACAGTTAGATAAAAAATATGCTTTTGAACCAGCAGTGTATTTCGATGTAGAGCAAAAAATATCTTCAAAGTTGATTGTTAACTATGGTTTGCGAAATAGTTTGTTTTATCGGTTAGGCAGTCAAACAATTAATTTGTATGAGAAAGATCAGCCAGTCGTTTTTAATAATTCCGCAAAAATTTATGAAAAGGCCACCCCAATCGGCACAAAATATTATGGTCATAATGAAACGATAGCCAGTTTTAATAATTTGGAACCTCGTTTTTCTTCCTCTTATGTATTGAATAATAATCATTCTGTAAAAGCAAGCTATAATAGAATGACACAATACCTCCATTTGATATCGAACACACAATCGCCAACTCCACTGGATTTGTGGACTCCGAGCGATAACTATTTGAAACCACAACTATTGGATCAGTTTGCCGTTGGATATTTCGGCAACTTTAAAAATAATCGGTTTTCGATGGAGATTGAGGCATTCTACAAAAAAATACAAAATAGGATTGACTATATAGACGGGGCAGAATTAATCGCAAATAATGAAATTGAACAAGTTATTTTAAAAGGGAAAGCCCGCTCTTATGGGTTGGAAATGATGGTTAGGAAGAATACCGGAAAACTTACCGGGTGGCTATCATACACTTTATCCAGATCAGAACAACAAATTGCCGGAAAAACACCAATAGAGACCGGGATCAATAACGGCGAATGGTATAAAACTGCTTATGATAAGTTGCATAATGTATCTATTTCCGGTAATTATAAGAAAAGTGACAAATGGAGCTTTGGTTTTATTTTTAGTTTGCAATCTGGCCAGCCAATAAGCGTTCCTGAAGCGAAATACCAATATAGGGGAATCAACGTTCCCGACTTTGGAGCAAGAAATGCCTATAGATTACCAGTGTACCATCGTCTGGATGTTTCTGCAACATATATTCCAAATCCCCAAAAGATAAATGGCTGGAGGGGAGAATGGGTATTTGGGATATACAATTTATACAATAGACAAAATGCCGCATCAATTAGTTTTAGACAAAATCGGCAAACGGCAATGACTGAAGCGGTTAGGTTTGCTGTTTTTGGGATAGTGCCAAGTGTTACCTATAACTTCAAATTTTAAGAAAGGAATGAAAAAGTTAATATTAATATTATCGGTAATGGTTTTTGCTGGTTGCGAGAAAATAGTAAATATAGATTTAAAGGATGCTCCACCAAGGTTGGTCATTGATGCATCCATTATCTGGCAAAAAGGGACAACTGGAAATCTGCAAACAATAAAATTAACTACAAGTACTGGCTATTTTCAGACACAGATTCCTAAAGTAACAGGAGCAACTGTAACCATTACCAATAGTGCAAATACGGTTTTCAATTTTATTGAAGTGTCCAATACCGGAAATTACGTGTGTAATAATTTCAAACCCGTTCTTAATGAAAGATATACACTAACGGTAACATACAATAATCAAACTTATAAAGCGGATGAAGTGTTAACCCCTACGCCTGAAATTAATGAAATAGAACAGCGGAATGACCTGGGGTTTAATAGTGATGAAATTGGAATTAAAATCAATTTCAATGATTTTGCCAACCAAAACAATTTTTACCTGTTTAATTTTGTGGTGCCCTCTAAAGTATTTCCAGAATACCAGGTTTTAGACGACCAGTTCAATCAAGGCAGTAAAATGTCGTGGCTTTATTCTGATACAGCTTTAAAAATCAATGATAAATTAACATTAACCTTGTTTGGGATTTCAAAACCCTATTATAATTATATGAATATCATCATAAAAAATACGGGTAGTGGTGCCGGAAATCCATTTCAATCACCTCCTGCCAATGCAAGAGGTAATATCCTCAACCTGAATAACCCAAATGACTTTGTATATGGCTATTTCAGCTTAAGTGAAAGCGATCAAAAAGAGTATGTCATTAGGTAAGGATGTTTTGCACAATTCAAAAGAAATTGATTTTAATTCACCATTCGTAAAGCAAATATTTGATTTTTGTAGGTTCAATAATTTCCATCACTAAGTGCCCTAAACCCCTTATATACAGTGCATTTAATACGAATTATATAGAAGTAGGGCCAACAGCGCTCCAAAAAAAGAAAAAGCCCTGGTTGATGAACCGGGGCTTTTTCTTTGGAAGGGTTTGGACGTTCTTATAAAAACTTCAGCATCGCTTTCTGCTTCAGCAGAGAATCCAGTTTGTTTAACTGAACCGCCAGCTCGGCTTTCAATTCCTCAAATACTTTATAAGAACCATCAGTTGGTTTGTAATCACCGGTTTCCACCACACGGCCCAGTGATGCCAGTTTATTGTTGAGCCTGATTGGAAAGTTCAGCGGATCCTGCGAGCTCTGGTTCTTCACCTGGTAGAGCTGCTCTTCAATTTCAGACAACTGACCAATCAGCGTTTTATTTTTAGCGGCCAGGCCAGCGGTATTGATTTTTTCTTTGATGCTTCTGATTTTAATTACGGCTTCATTGGCTTTACTCACTTCATTACGGATTTGTATGGCCAGGTTGAATTTTTCTTCCAGGTCGGCCCGGCTGATATCGGTGATGCGTGGATCCAGTTTGATTTCAAAGGCCTGGGTCAATTCTTTGCCGGCAGCAGTTAAACGTACCTGGTAGTTTCCTGGCAGGGCAAGCGGGCCGTTGTATGGGTTGGCGCCCCAGAGAATCATTCCCTTGAAAGAAGTGGCCGCAGGGTAACGCAAGTCCCATTCAAATTTATTTAAACCCGCCTTCATAGATGGGGTTGCAGGTTTCCTGGAGTCTTCCTCATCTGCATTCCCGGATGATTTGGCTTTTTCACCACGGAATGTCTGAACCGGTTTGCCCGAGGCGTCCAGTATCTCCAGTTTCAGATCGGTTGCTTCTTTTTCCAGGTGATACTGGAATACGGCTTTTTGTACATTCCTCACCGCATAGTAAGGTTTGTACAGATGAACACCTGCAGCAGCAATCTCCTGATTCAATTCTCTCACCGGTGCAATATCGTCGAGTATATAAATGGATCTTCCGTGTGTTCCGATAACCAGGTCTTTCTCTGTTACAGCCAGATCTGCTACCTGTACATCCGGCAGGCTCAGCCGCAGCGACTGCCAGTTTTCCCCGTCATCATAGGAAACCCAGATGCCGTGTTCTGTACCCGCATACAATAAGCCTTTGCGGGTGATATCCTCTCTTACTGCATGTACATAATCATCTGCACGGATGCCACGGATGATCTTCTTCCAGGTTTTACCGTAATCCGCAGTTTTATAGATATAAGGGGTGCGGTCGTTCATCTGGTACCGTTTGGCAGCGATGTAGGCGGTACCTGCGTCAAAATGTGAAGCCTCAATAATGCTCACCCGTGTGTTCTTAGGCATGTCTGGTGGCGTTATGTTTTTCCAGTTCTTACCGCCGTCCTGTGTAATATGCACCAGTCCGTCATCAGACCCGGCCCAAATAATATTGGCATCATGATAAGAGGGGGCCAGTGCAAACACTGTTGCATAGATCTCCGGCCCGTTCATGTCTCGGGTAATGACGCCGCCGCTTACACCCAGCGTGGCCGTATCTGCATAGGTGAGATCAGGACTGATTCTTTCCCAGCTCTGGCCTTCATCGGTGGTCATCCAAACATGCTGCGAACAGGTGTACAATCTTTTGGGGTCAACAGGGGAGAATACAATCGGATAGGTCCACTGCCATCTCTCCGGTAGTGTTTTGGCCTCTTCTCCGGAAAAGAACCGGGGATAAACCTGTACATCACGAACTTGCCCTGTAACCCTGTTGAGCCTAGTGAGTAAAGCGCCCTGGCTTCCTGCATAAAAGATATCAGGGTTCTTTGGATCCTGTGCAATGTAGCCACTCTCACCGCCGCCGACCGGATAGGCAAATCCTATTCCCGGTTTCATGGAGTTGCTGCGGGCGGCCCTGTTATTATATCCCTCACTGGGAACAGCAATGGTACTATTATCCTGCTGCGCGCCTGCAACCTGGTAAGGGAAATCGTTGGTGATGGTAATATGATACAACTGGGAGGTAGGGAAGTCTTCATCGGTCCAACTGATGCCGCCGTTGTTGGAAACGGTTCCACCTCCATCATTGGCATGCGCCAAGCGTAAAGGATCTGTCGGGTCTATCCAGAGATCGTGTGAATCTTCGTGCGGCAGTTTCACTGCTTTAAATGTTTTTCCTCCATCGGTTGAACGATAGAAATTCACGTTCAATCCATATACGGTATTGCTGTCTTTGGGATCTGCAACAATACGGGAATAGTAGAATGCACGCTGGCGCAATTTTCTTTCATCGTTCACCATCTTCCAACTGCTGCCGCCATCGTCGGAACGATAGAGACCGCCGTCATTGGCTTCTACGATAGCCCATACACGATTGGGGTTGGCCGGTGAAACGGTTACACCGATTTTTCCAACAGGGCCTTTGGGCATTCCTGTATTTTTGGTTAGGTCGGTCCAGGTGGCGCCGCCATCTGTAGACTTGTACAATGCAGACGTACCTGTATCTGACCACATTTTATAAGGCGTTCTGTATACTTCCCAGATACTGGCATAAACGGTCTCCGGATTTTTTGGGTCAATCACCAGGTCTTCGGCTCCTGCTTTTTCACCTTTGTATAATACCTTCTTCCAGGTCTTACCGCCATCGGTGGTTTTGAATACACCCCGCTCTTCATTCGGACCAAACGCATGTCCGAGTACGGCCACATATACTATGTCGGGATTGGTAGGGTGGATGCGTACCCTGGAAATAGACTGGGTATTGGCTAACCCCACATTTTTCCAGGTTTTTCCTCCGTCAACAGATTTATATACCCCATCCCCCTGCATGATATTGCCGCGGAATTCGGTTTCGCCGGTTCCTATATAGATAATATCGGGGTTGGTTTCAGAAACAGCTACGGCGCCTACGGAGGAACTGTTGAGTTGCCCGTCGGTAACAGGCTTCCAGTTTAATCCACCATCGGTGGTTTTCCATAAGCCTCCGCCCACTGCGCCAAAATAGTATTCCAGCTTGCGTTTGGAGCTTCCGGCAATGCCTAGTGAACGTCCTCCTCTGTTGGGGCCGATATTCCGCCAGTTCATTCCTTTCAACAGGGAATCGGAGGATGCTTTTTGTGCAGCGAGGTCAATGGCAGGTAACATCATTGCTGACATGATGATACACAGTAATACCCGGGGATGAGTTTGCATAATCAGTAAGTAGTTGGTTAATATAACAAGTTACTGAATTTGCTTCATTTACATGGAAGGGATCGGCGGGCCCGGGCAAAAAAAAGCGAAAACCAACCGGTTCCCGCTTTCCTATAGATGGTTTGATTACTTTATGCATCCGGCGCTCCCGTGTCGTCGCGGAATTCATCCAGACTGTCCTGGTCTACGCCGCCTGAACCGCCCGGCAGGTAGGAATGATCTGTTGCAGCTTCCGCCTGCTTGTAATAAAACTTGGTAGAGGGTTTGATCTCATCCAGTTTTTTCTGGAAGATGCTGATATAGTTGTTTTCTTTATTATTCTTGTTGAACACATCTTTCAGTTGCCCGAAGAGCTCTTTGGAGCTGGAATCGTATACGGATTTTTCCAGGCTGAGCAATTTGATATTTGCTTCCACAAACTGGTTCATTTCGGTATTAATAATGGTACAATGAATGGTTCCTTTCAGGATGGAATCCTTACATAGGTTTACTTTTAATCCGTAGATGGATCCTTCCACTTCCCCCTCCACTTTTATTTCATTACAGACAATCACACCTTTCACCATACCTGTTTGCGTAATGTGAATGGTTTTTCTGCTGTAAAGAACCCCGTTGAAATTCCCATCTAAAACAATGTCATTGTCAGATTCCAGGATACCGGAAATGTCTGTGGATCTGGTAATAAAAAGTTTTTTGTCGTCTGTTGCGGGCATGCCTCCAAAATTTGTGGCAGGTTCATTGAGAAGCTGGTCCCTGAATTTGTTCATTTTTTGAAATTCGTTTAAGAAGTTAGATGGGGGATTTATTGGCCTAAGATAATAAAAAAAGCTACCATTAAACAGTATAGATATTAATTTTTAAACTATTTATACAGGTTATACTACAATGTTGGGGGTATTTTACCAGACTTTAATAGCTTTTTTGCTGATCAGCCGTTTGTGCAGGTGAGATTGTTCCATCCTTATTTTCCTGCGTTGAAATGGATCATCAGGTAACCTGCAATACAGAGGAACAGGATGGCTAATATGGCAACGATCAGCCATTGCTGATCTGCGATACCGCGCTTTTTTTTGCGCTTTGTTCTTTTGGAGGTTTCCTTTTGCAGTTGCCTGTTGAGCTGGTCTTTCAGTGCCTGTAGTTTTTCGGGGCTGCCCAATTGCTGTAAGCCTTCCACTGCATCATTCACAAAAGCAGAACCTGCCATTTGTTTCTCAATGGCAAAACGCGCTTCTTCCGAAGGATTTCCCCCGAGATACTTCATGAGTTCCTGCTCATTCAGCGGTTCTTCGTCATTTAATATATCATTCCAGTCGGCCATTCAACTTTTGCTTTTTTTTCTCCATGATCATTTTCAGGTTCCTTTTGCCATTTTGAATATGGCTTTTTACCTGTAACAACGAATATCCCGTATGGTTACAGATATCCTGGTAACTCTTTTTCCGGAGATAGAATAAAGTTATACAAGTTTGTTGCTCGGGATTTAATTCGGCCAGGCTTTCCTCTAATAAGTTCAGGTTTATCTCTCTTGCCCGTACCTCGCTGGTATCAGGCTGTTCTTCATTCAGTCCGGCCGTGTCTGAGATGGGTACATTGATCCTGGCATTACGCAGTTTCATCAGGCAATGATTGCAGGCTACTTTATAAAGCCAGCTTTTAGGATAAGTAACCGGATATTTTTCGAGTTCACTCAATGCTTTCAGAAAGATCTGCTGAACCGCGTCCTTCGCTTCTTCTTCGTTTTTGAGGTATTTCATACATACCCCCAGCAACAACAATGTATACCGTTCCAGCAAAATACCCAGCCACTGTTTATCGTGGTCGGCGTGATAGCGGTTAAGCAGGTCCAAATCGCTGATATATTGGTATTCATTTCTCTGCACGCTTCAATTTAAGCATTTGTGGTAAGATGCGGTACACGTAAATTTCCATACCTTTCAATAAATTTTTTTCATGGGTTATGTTGTTGGATATACTGCCGCCGCACCCTTAAGAGCAGAAGCGGCACACAGAAGTGAAATGGTGAGCCAGCTGCTGTTTGGAGAAACGGCCGAAATACTTGATACGACCAAAGATTTCATAAAGCTCCGTTGCAGCTACGATGGCTATGATGGATGGTGCCAGCGCACGCAACTGGTGGAAATTCCGGATGAGCAAGCCACTGCAGCCGGAAGAAATCTTGCTGCAGGGTACACCAATCCGCTGGAGTTGAACGGAAGCCCCATGCAGATTCCCATGGGTGCTTCGTTGGGTTTGTTCAATAACAATACGGCCCGGATAGGGCCCTTTCATTTTGCGTACCTGGGGGCGGTTGCCGACCCCGATACCGCCCGTTTTGAACCCGATCAAATCCGCCGGATTGCAGCAGCCTACCTGCACACGCCGTATCTCTGGGGTGGCAGGTCGGTGTTTGGAATAGATTGCAGCGGGTATGCTCAGCAGGTGTATCGGTTTTTTAATAAGACCCTTCCCAGGGATGCATATCAACAGGCTGAACTGGGTGAGATCGTTGGTTTTTTACAGGAAGCGGTGACCGGCGACCTGGCATTTTTCGACAATGATGAGGGCAGGATTACCCATGTGGGCATTCTGCTGGATTCAGAAACTATTATCCATTCATCCGGTAAAGTGCGGATTGATAAAATAGACAATATGGGCATCATCAGTTCCGATACAGGGGAACGTACCCATCGCCTGCGATTGATGAAGACCTATCGCTGATCATTTAGGCATTTTAAACAATACTGGCCGGACTTGCAGGATAAACATAGGGCACAACGCAAATAAAAATCCCCCCGGATGGCCGGAGGGATTTTCTATATCCAAGTTGGTTGCAGACTACATGATATCCATGGCCTTCGCAAAATAAGTAACTGTACCGGGCAGCGCCAGCCAGAAAAACTCGCGATATACTACCAGCAGCGTAATCAATACCGCTAACCAGAAAAAGCATAATGCCCAATATTTACCTGAAGATTGTTTTGCTTCCATGAAAATTAATTTTTGCAAATATAAGCCCGTGATTTCAATCAACCATCTATTGGATGGCAGTTTGTTGATTTTTTGTTGAATCCTCCGTTTTGGCCGGTTTTGGCCGGTCAAAAAACAGCATTTTGATCGCTATCAGCATCATAATAATGGCAAAAATCTTCTTCATTTTTGCATCGCTGAGCCCCAAAGCGAGCTTGCTGCCCAGGAATCCCCCCAAAACAAATGCGGCTGCCACTATCAATACATAGTTCACGTTCATATATCCCTGTTTGTAATACTGGATTACGGCCAGAATACCCACCGGTAGCAGCAGGATACCCAGGGAGGTTCCCTGTGCTTCTTTCTGCGTAAATCCGAGAAATAATACCAGTGCAGGAACAATGATGACTCCTCCACCGATCCCAATTAACCCGCTGAGGAAACCGGCTACCAGGCCAACAACGACCAATAGCAAAATGGTGGTGAAGTCCATATGTTTATTTTTTAAAGTTGGTTGTATAAAATTCGATGGCTTCTTCTATAATCAGGAGCGCCTTGGCTTTGTCGCCAAATTCTTCCACCACCACTGTTTTGTTCTCCAGCCTTTTATATTCTTCAAAGAAGTGGCGTAATTCATCAAAGAAATGCTTGGGCAATTCTTCAATATTGTTGTAATGGTTTACACCAGGGTCATTGGCCGCAACAGCAATGATTTTATCATCAGGATCTCCCTGGTCTATCATCTGCATTACGCCAATTACTTTTGCTTCCATCAGTGTAAGCGGTTGTACAGGAAGGGAGGTAATTACCAGGATATCCAGCGGATCCTTATCTCCTCCATAAGACTGTGGTATAAAACCATAGTTTACCGGGTAGTGGAAAGAAGAAAAGATAACCCTGTCCAGCTTCAGTAAACCGGTTTCCTTATCGATCTCATACTTACAACGGGATCCTTGCGGAATTTCAATGATGGCATTAACTTCACGAGGTGCATTTTCTCCATGATGAACACCATGCCAGGGATGTTTTACTGTTTGTGATTCCATATTAGATTGCTTGATTTATTTATTTGGTAAGCCAGTAGCCAATGGCTACCGCTATGAGTGATAAAATTAATGTGCCGCCCGCATAGATACAAAAATGCATATACCGTTGCTGATTCAGCATCTGTAAATTTTCCCAGGCAAATGCAGAAAAAGTGGTAAAGCCGCCGCAGATGCCCGTTGCCAGCAACAACCGCCAGAACTCGCTCTGGGGCTGCTTTGCAGCCCATCCCATGATGAGCCCGATCAGGAAAGATCCCAATATATTAACGCTTAAAGTAGCCAGCGGAAAGTTGACCGGTTTAATCCAGACCGAGGCGAGGTACCTGAGTACGGATCCGAACATGCCTCCAATGCCTACCAGCAATATATTCCTCATGGAGCCTTACTATTGAAATGTTTTTTTATAATCTACCATCCACTGATTGTTCCGGCGGATTATGGATAGTTTTTTAGACCGGGTATCAACCGAGTTGCTGTATTGCATCAGCACGGTGGAATCGGTTGGCTCGTCCACAGATTGAATGTTGATGGATGCAGTCCTCAATTGCTCTCTTTCTTCTTTATCTTTTTTGCGAAATGCTGCTTCGGTATTTTTCAGGTATCCTTCGTTGCTGTTGTCCGGCAGCATATAAAATGCCGCCCTGCTGAAATCGCCTTTGTTGCAGGCTTCCAGGAATTCACGACCCGCATCCAGGCCGCTTTCGGCAGGATGCATTGTTTTATCTTCCGTTTTACACCCTGCAATCAGCAGGATGACGCCGAGTATTAATGTCTTAAAATAATTCACCATGCGAAGGTAATCAATTAGAATGGTAAGTAATAGGGGGTAAGCAGTTTACGGAAACCGTTTGTATAACCGGGGCCTTCCTTGATTGCGAGGTCTTCCGTAATGCATTCGGCTGACTCCTTGCCAAAAATCAGCATGGACCTGAAAAACCCGTGGCCGGTGGTCTGTCTTACCCGAACTTCCCCGAAGGGATAAAAACCCGATTTCTCGGCTTCCGCTTTAAAATAAGCACTCCTGGAAAAAGGAATCAGTACGGCAAAATGACCTCCCGGGTGAAGCAATTGTTCTATCCCCCCAATCAGTTCGTTCAACCTCAATGCCTTGCTGTGCAGGGCAAGATTCCGGTTTTCCTGCCCGCTTTGCAGATCGTTTTCAAAAAATGGGGGATTGCTGATGATGAAATCGTACCGGGTAGGGGATGCAGCAGCAAAGTCCTGGATGGAACAATGGCTTACCTGCAGCCGGGCACTCCAGGGTGATGCTGAAAAATTACCTGCAGCCTGTACCGCTGCAGCTTCATCGATCTCCACTGCACCTACCAATGCAGGGAGTTGCTGCGCCAGCATCAATGCCAGTAAACCGGTACCGGTTCCAATGTCGAGTATGTTTTTGACATTGGGTTGCTGTTGTTGCAGGTAATCTGCAACCCATGCACCAAAAAGACAGGAGTCGGTACACACTTTCATGGCGCAGGCATCCTGGTAAATGGTGAACGCTTTGAAATGAAAATAAGGGTTGGGCATGGCTTCTGCTATTCCTGAATACCTTCCAGCGCAAAGAGGAAGGCATCATTCAATGCAATATCTTTTAAATAATCAAATCTGCCGGATGCGCCGCCATGCCCAAAATCCATGTTGGTATGCAACAGTAATACGTTCTGGCCGTTTTTTACCGCGCGGAGCCTGGCCACCCATTTGGCGGGTTCAAAATACTGTACCTGGCTGTCGTGCAGGCCGGTGGTCACCAGCAGGTGCGGATATTTTTTTGCTTCAACGTTTTCATATGGGGAATAAATTTTCATGTATTGGTAGGCTTCCTGTTTTTGAGGATTTCCCCATTCATCAAATTCATTGGTGGTGAGTGGAATGGATTCATCCAGCATGGTATTCACCACATCAACAAAAGGTACCTGTGCAATGGCGCCATGCCAGAGATCAGGCGCCATGTTCAGTACCGCGCCGATCAGCAATCCTCCTGCACTGCCGCCCTGGGCATAGAGATGTTCTTTCGAAGTGTATTGATGCTGAACCAGGTATTGACCACAGTCAATAAAATCGGTAAACGTGTTGAGCTTCTTCATCAGTTTCCCATCTTCGTACCACTGCCGTCCCAGGTCCTGCCCGCCGCGGATATGGGCAACGGCAAATGCAAATCCCCTGTTCAGCAAACTGAGCCGGGTACTGTTGAAGCCAACATCCATACTGATTCCATAAGCGCCGTAGGCGTACAGCAGGAGCGGGGCATTGCCGTCTTTCACAAAGCCATTCTTATAAACAATGGAGACCGGAATTTTTGTTCCGTCCTGTGCGGTTGCATACACTCTTTCAGTGGTATAATCCTTTGGTTGGTATCCACCAAGCACTTCCTGCTGTTTCAGTAATTTCCGCTCTTTCGAAATCATGTTGTACGCATAAATGGAAGCCGGCGTGATGAGGGAAGTGTACCCGTAGCGCAGCGTGTTGCTGTTGTATTCCGGGTTGGTGTTGAATGAGGCCGTGTATGCAGCTTCTCCAAAATCAATATAGTGCTCCTGGCCGGTAGTGAGTTGACGCACGCGCAATCTTACCAACCCGTTCTTTCTTTCATTGATCACAATAAATTCACGAAACTCTTCCAGGCCCTGCAATAATACATCACTACGGTGCGGAATGATTTCTTTCCAGTGATCCGCCGTTGTTTGATCAAGCGGGGTTTCCATCAACCTGAAGTTGAGCGCTTTCTGGTTGGTCGTAATCAGGAAACGGTCTTCCAGTGCGTATACATTGTACAACACTTCCTTTATCCTCGGCTGGAATGAACGGAATGCAGCATCTGGGGTATCTGCGCTGATATAAAAGGTTTCCGACGAAACGGTGGCCTGCGATACGATGAAGATATACCGGTCATTCTTAGATTTCTCCACGCCGATATAATTACTCTTGTCGGTTTCCTCATACACCACCACATCTTCGCGGGCATCTGTACCCAGCCGGTGCTTTTTAATTTTCTCTGATAGAAGCGATACCGGGTTATTGGCAGTATAGAACAGGGTGGTGTTGTCTCTGGCCCAAACCGGGTCGCCAGCCGTACCCATAATGCGCTCCGGATAAATTGCGCCTGTGACCAGGTTCCTGATCTCAATGGTGTATTGCCTGCGGGATAATTCATCCACCCCATATGCCAGTAGTTCGTTGTTCTCGCTTACAGTAATGCCGGAAAGACTGTAATAGGCTTTACTCCCGGCCATTGCATCCACATCCAGCAACAACTCTTCGGGTGCGTCCAGGCTTCCTTTTTTCCGGCAGTATTTATAGTATTGTTTTCCTTCCTCTGTTCTGGTATAATAATAATACCCGTTTTTGAATACCGGGACACTCTCGTCTTTTTCCCTGATTCTTGCCTTCATTTCGTTGAACAGGGTTTCCTGAAAGGATTTGGTGCCGTTCAGCATCGCATCGGTATAGGCATTCTCTGCATGGAGATAATCAATCACTTTGTTGCTGTCGGGCCCCTTTTTAAAATAGTCGATCATCCAGTAATAGTTATCCGTTACGGATTCTCCGTGCAGGGTTCTTACGACAGGTTTGATTTCAGCAACAGGGGCCTTCACTGCGGGCCATTGATAAGGTTCTTTCTTCATAATTTCCGGTGAACAAAAAAAGCCATTGAAACTTCAATGGCTTTCCTTTGATGTTGTTCAATTTATTTTTCAGCGGTGAGGCCGGCTCTTAAGTATTCGTGGTTCAGGCGTGCAATATTGCTGATAGAGATTTCCTTGGGACAGGTAGCTTCGCACGCGCCGGTATTGGTACAGGCGCCGAATCCTTCCTTATCCATCTGTGCTACCATGTTCATTACACGGGATTTGCGTTCTGGCTCACCCTGTGGCAGTAAAGCCAGGTGAGCTACTTTTGCGCTCAGGAACAGCATAGCAGAACTGTTCTTACAGGCTGCCACACATGCACCGCAACCAATACACATGGCTGCTGCAAAGGAAGCATCTGCCGCATCCTTATTGATCGGAAGAGAATTCCCGTCTACTGCGTTACCAGTGTTGACACTGATAAAACCTCCTGCCTGTACAATACGGTCAAATGCAGAACGGTCTACCATCAGATCCTTGATTACCGGGAATGCTGCAGATCTCCAGGGTTCCACCACAATAGTGTCTCCGTCTTTGAATGCACGCATGTGCAACTGGCAGGTGGTGTTGGCCTGCCAGGGTCCGTGCGGCTTGCCATTGATATACATGGAACACTGTCCGCAAATACCCTCGCGGCAGTCATGGTCAAATGCTATTGGTTCTTTTCCTTCCACAATCAATTCTTCGTTCAACACATCGATCATTTCGAGGAAGGACATTTCGGAAGAAATATTCTTCACGGAATAGTTTTCGAAATTGCCCTGCGCCCTGCTGTTTTTTTGTCTCCAGACTTTTACAGTCAGATTCATATTGTAGTGTTCCATTCTAAAAGATTTGTCGTTTACGATAGATTATTTATATGAACGTTGTGTAGGTTTAACAACATCGTACACCAATGGTTCCTTATGCAGGGTCCATTCATGCTCTCCTTTGTATTCCCAGGCTGCGACATACATGTAGTTGGAATCGTCGCGCAATGCTTCTCCGTCGGGTGTCTGGAAATCTTCTCTGAAATGCCCGCCACAGCTTTCATTCCTGTTATACGCATCCTGGCACATCAGTTCGCCCAGTTCCAGGAAGTCGGCGACACGATTGGCCTTATCCAGCTCAGGATTCATTTCATCGATACTTCCGGGGATTCTCACATCGTTCCAGAATTCTTTTTTCAATTCCTGGATTTCCCGGATGGCTTGCTGCAGGCCTTCTTTGTTACGGGCCATACCGCATTTCTCCCACATGATTTTGCCCAGGCGTTTGTGGAAGCTTTCCACAGACTGTTTACCCCGGACACCCATCAGTTTTTCAATTCTGGAAGCAACTTCTTTTTCAGCAGCTTCAAAAGCAGGGTGGGAGGTTTCTACCGCCTTGCTGTAAATTTCTTCTGCCAGGTTGTTTCCCAGTGTATAAGGAATGACAAAGTAACCATCGGCCAGGCCCTGCATCAGTGCGGAAGCGCCCAAACGGTTGGCTCCGTGATCGCTGAAGTTGGCTTCACCCAAAGCATATAATCCGGGAACGCTTGTTTGTAATTCATAGTCTACCCATAAGCCACCCATGGTATAGTGTACCGCAGGATAAATACGCATAGGTACTTCATAAGGGTTTTCGCCGGTGATCTTTTCATACATATCGAAGAGGTTACCGTATTTCTCTTTCACCACTTCCTTACCCAGTACAATGATCTCTTCCATGCTCATATCCGGCTTGCCTTCCTTGCCGGCTTCAATCTTACCGTACCGAACAATTGCATCGGCAAAATCCAGGTATACCGCCTGTTTGCTGGTACCTACACCGTATCCTTCATCACATCTTTCTTTGGCAGCTCTCGATGCCACATCGCGCGGTACCAGGTTACCAAATGCAGGGTATCTTCTTTCGAGGTAGTAATCTCTTTCTTCTTCCGGAATATCAGTTGCTTTCCTGGTTTCTCCCTTCTTCTTTGGAACCCAGATCCGTCCGTCATTTCTCAATGACTCGGACATCAGGGTCAGTTTAGACTGGTGATCTCCGCTCACCGGAATACAGGTTGGGTGAATCTGTGTAAAGCAGGGGTTGGCAAACGCCGCACCGTTCTTATGCGCCTTCCATGCTGCTGTAACATTACTGCCCATGGCGTTGGTAGACAGATAGAATACGTTACCATAACCACCGGTGCAAAGTAATACTGCATGTCCGAAATGTCTTTCCAGTTTACCGTTCACCAGGTCGCGGGCAATGATTCCCCTTGCTTTGCCGTCGATCTTTACAACCTCGAGCATTTCATGACGGGAATACATTTTTACATTACCCAGCGCTACCTGGCGCTCCAGTGCCTGGTATGCGCCGATCAATAATTGCTGGCCGGTCTGGCCCGCAGCATAGAATGTTCTTTGAACCTGGGTACCGCCGAATGAACGGTTGCTCAGTAAGCCGCCATATTCACGCGCAAAAGGTACACCCTGCGCAACGCACTGATCAATGATGTTGCCGCTCACTTCAGATAAACGGTGAACATTGGCTTCGCGTGCACGATAGTCGCCCCCTTTAATGGTATCATAAAATAAACGGAAAACGCTGTCGCCATCGTTCTGGTAATTTTTGGCAGCATTGATTCCGCCCTGTGCCGCAATGGAGTGCGCACGACGCGGAGAATCCTGAAAACAGAACGCTTTTACTTTATAGCCCAGTTCGCCCAGTGTGGCGGCTGCAGAAGCGCCGGCTAATCCTGTTCCCACCACAATTACTTCCAGCTTTCTTTTATTGGCCGGGTTTACCAGTTTGCAGTGTCCCTTGTATTCGGTCCATTTGATATCCAATGGTCCTGAAGGAATTTTAGCATCTAACATATCCGATGGTTTATTATGAGTAGAATTTTATTCGTGTGTTATCCATGGTCTCCGCCCATGGTCTGCGGTTGCTGCTTACCCGACCCAGCCTAATACAAAGCTCAGCGGCATCAGGATGAATACAATGGTGATTACGGCCGAAAAGCCATAACCCAGGCTGCTCAGCATGGCATTGTATCTTTTATTGTGAACGCCCAGTGTTTTGAATGCACTCTGAAATCCGTGCGCCAGGTGATAGTAGAGGGAAAGGCATCCCAATGCGTATACGATTACAACCCACCATTCGGAAAAGGTTGCTTTCATCAGGCCAAACATATTGTGCATTTCCACCCCGTTATAGGTTACCGGTTCCAGTCCCCTGCCGGTAAAACGGGCGGAAGCCCAGAAGTGGTAGAGGTGAAGCACCAGGAACAACAGGATCAATGTGCCGAGGAGGCCCATGCTTCTGCTGTACCATTTACTACCTGCAGTGTAGGGAACTGCATATCCGACGTTGCGGCGCTTTTTGTTTTCTGCAGTCAGTAACAGTCCCTGTACAATGTGCAGAATAATTCCTGCAAACAGCCCGATTTCGGTAATTCTGATCAACACGGTGGAACCCATGAAATGGGCGGCCTTATTAAACATTTCACCGTTTTCGCCGGGGTCGGCCAGGTCGGCAAATACACAGGCGTTGATTCCTGCATGCACAATTAAAAACAAAACGAGGGAGATTCCGGTTAAGCTCATAATCAGCTTTTTACCGACAGACGAGGTGAAGACTTGTTTCCAGGTCATAAAGCAAGAATATTTGATTAAATCTGCGCAAATTTAACGGATCGAGTAATGCCATTCTCGAAAAAATTGTTTTTCGTGTAATTTTCTAACCAATTAAGACTGAATTGGTTCTGAAAATGTTGATAATATCGGCTTTGTGGAAATTGTTATTATCATTTATATCCATAGGTTGAACAGCCCAATCAACCGCTTACATAAAATAAAGTTCAGATAAAGCGCGGGCTTATTACATTTGAGTATGCTTAAACTGTTGAGTATTTTATGGAACAGCTTCCGGATGGCCCTGCAGGAGCTGAAAGTAAATAAACTGCGAACTTTTCTTTCCCTGTTTGGAATTACCATTGGTATTTTCTGCATTATCGGGGTGCTCGCAACAGTAGACAGCCTGGAACGCAAGGTGCAGAACGACCTTAAATCGCTTGGTACCAATACCATCTATGTCGATAAATGGAACTATGGCGGCGGACCGGACTATCCGTGGTGGAAATATATAAAGCGTCCGGCCATGAAATATGATGAGGTCCGGTTCATCAAAAACAAGAGTCAACTGGCTGCTTATGCGGCATTTTTCGTAAGCACCAATATTAACCTGAACTATGCCGACAATATCCTCAGCAATGTAGGACTCTATGGCGTTTCCAATGAATTCAGCAATATCCAGACGATAGAAGTGGATCATGGCCGTTACCTGAACGAATCCGATTTCAGCCGGGGAACCAGTGTGGGCGTGATCGGTTATAAAATAGCCGATGAATTGTTCGGAAGCGCCGAAAAAGCGGTGGGGAAGGAAGTGTCTTTTGGTGGAAGAAGAATTTACGTGGCAGGGGTTGTTAAAAAGCAGGGGCAAAGTTTTGTGGGAGGATATGATTACGATAACAGTGTGATGGTAGCCTACCGTTATTTTGCCGGCATCTTTAATCCGGACAACAACAATCCGAGCATCATTGTGCAGGGTAAATCAGGGATTGCTTCTTCCGCTTTAGCGGATGAACTGAATGGGGTCATGCGCCAGTTGCGGAAACTGAGCCCCACGCAGGAAGATAATTTTTCCTGCAATGATGTGGCCATGTTCAGTGACCAGGTAAAAGGATTCTTTGGCCAGGTCAGTACCGGTGGATGGGCTATTGCCGGATTGAGCCTGATTGTGGGTGCATTTGGGGTAGCCAATATTATGTTTGTTACCGTTCGCGAAAGAACCAGCCAGATTGGTCTTAAGAAAGCTATTGGCGCCAAGCGCAGCACCATACTCACAGAGTTCCTGATCGAGAGCGCCTTCCTCTGTATTATTGGCGGATTGGTAGGGTTGGCCCTGGTATGGCTCCTCTCTGTTGTACTCAGTACGGTATTGCCGTTCCCTATTTATATAGCGCCTGATATTATCGGACTTGCCCTGGGTATTTGTATTGCGCTCGGTATCCTCGCCGGGATCATCCCTGCTTCCATTGCAGCTAAAATGGATCCGGTTGTAGCGATCAGAACAAAATAGGCTGCTGCATACTCCAACATCTTTGGTTAGTTTTGCAACCTTAATTGAAGCAGTAAACTTGAAGCCTGTTACTATTTTAGCCATTGAATCGTCCTGCGATGAAACCGCAGCATCCGTTTGCGTGAACGGAGCCATACGGAGTAATGTTATTGCCAGCCAGGCTGTGCACGAACAGTATGGCGGAGTGGTTCCTGAACTTGCCAGCCGTGCACATATGCAAAATATTGTTCCGGTAGTGGACCAGGCGCTGAAAGCCGCTTTCTCCGATCCAACAGCCGGACTCGCACAGATCGATGCCATCGCTTTTACGCAGGCGCCCGGGCTGATTGGCAGCCTGCTGGTAGGGGCGCAGTTTGCCAAATCACTGGCCATCGCTTTGAACAAGCCTTTGATTGCCGTGCATCATATGCAGGCGCACGTACTGGCCAACCTGATTCCCGTGAGCCGCCCGTCATTTCCCTTTTTGTGCCTAACCGTAAGTGGCGGCCATACACAGATTGTGCTGGCTAAATCGCCGCTGGAGCTGCAAGTGATTGGCGAAACCATCGATGACGCGGCGGGAGAGGCATTTGATAAAACGGCCAAGTTGCTGGGACTGCCTTACCCGGGTGGTCCATTAATAGATAAGTATGCCGGGGATGGGGATCCGCTGCGGTTTAAGTTTGCCGAGCCACAGATCCCGGAGCTGAATTTTTCTTTCAGCGGACTGAAAACATCTGTATTGTATTTTCTGCAAAAACAAACACCGGAATTTATCCTGGAAAACAGGAGTGACCTCTGCGCTTCCGTTCAACATACCATTGTACAGATCCTGCTGAAGAAAATTAAAAAAGCAGTGGCGCAGACAGGTATTAAACAGGTTTGCCTGGCGGGGGGCGTAAGCGCCAACAGCGGGTTGCGCAATGGCATTGAGACCCTTGGCGCTAAGCATGGATGGAAAACCTTTGTACCTTCTTTCGACTATTGTACCGACAATGCAGCCATGATTGCCATTACCGGGTATTATAAATACCAGGCAGCGCAATTCAGCCCGCTCGAAACAGGTCCTTCTGCCAGAGCCGAATGGTAATTAATATTTTAATTCGTTGAGTTTATCTACGGGGTTCATCATATAGGTGATCAGTGTACCATCTTTCAGTAATTCAACTACCCTGAATCCCTTGTAGGCGGTACCCCAGTTACCACCGATATGTGAATCGAAGAGGAACGGAATGGTTCCCTGCATTTTTACACCGTCCTGGTCGTGTTCATGTCCGTGGAATACTGCCTTAATATTACTGTACCTGCCAATCAGTTCAAAAAATGCGGGAGTGTCAATGGCGTGTTTGGTCCATTTGGCCTGTGGTATATGCAGGAAGAGCAGTACCTGTTTTTTGTTTTTGTGCGCCTCCAGCCTGGATTCCAGCCATTGCAGATCGGGAGAAACATATCCTCCCTTACCATCGGAAGTATCGCCCAAAATGATGCCGGTATTGTTTACCGTTACATCATGGTTCAACGGCATATTCCATACCTGTTGCCAGTGTTCCGGCGTAACCATATCGTGGTTGCCCCTTGTTACATAATAAGGCATGGTCAATGCATCCAGTTTTTGTTTGGCCGGTTCAAGGAATTTTTTGTCGTCGTGAATAATGTCTCCGTTGATTACGCAGAAATCCAGTTTACTGCTGTTATGGAACTGGTTGACCACGCCGGTCATTTTTTCGATCATTTCATCAAACAAAGTGTTGGGCTGACCGTAGTGCGAATCGGAAGCCACCACAAAACGCAGTTTTACCTTGCTGCGGAGCTCAAATACTTCTGCCGCAGACAGGTCGGCGACTTTACCGGTAAGCAGTACCGCGGAGGCCAGGGAAATATTGCGGATAAACGATCTTCTGCTTAAGTTTTGTGGCGCTTTGGGAGGCATTTTTAGCTGATTTGGGGCAAACTTATCAAAATCAGGCACTTGCGGGCGCTTTGCATCAAAGCATAACATAAAAATTACACGGAAATCTCCTTCCGGGAATACGCCCGTAAAATCGTAATTTTGCACCCTTAAAAACAGCATACGTAATGATCAGTGCAAGAAATATCACCCTGGCTTATGGAAAGAGGGTATTGTTTGATGAAGTGAATATCAATTTCGTAAAGGGAAATTGTTATGGAGTGATTGGTGCAAATGGCGCCGGTAAATCTACTTTCCTGAAGATTTTGAGCGGGGAAATTGAGCCCAATAAGGGCACCGTGGAAATTACGCCCGGTGAGCGTATGGCTGTGTTGAAGCAGAACCAGTTTGAATTTGATCATTGCACCGTGCTGAATACGGTACTCATGGGGCATAAGCGGTTATGGGATGTGATGCATGAGCGGGATGCCATCTATGCCAAGGCGGATTTTACCGAAGAAGATGGTATGAAGGCCGGAGAACTGGAAGCAGAGTTTGGCGAAATGGGCGGATACGAAGCGGAGAGCAATGCAGCCAGTTTCCTCAACAGTTTAGGGGTGAAGGATGAACTGCACCAGAGCCTGATGAGCGAGATCCCCAGTAACTTTAAAGTACGGGTATTATTGGCGCAGGCCCTGTTTGGCAATCCGGATATCCTGTTATTGGATGAGCCTACCAACGGTCTGGATATTGAAACCATCGGCTGGCTGGAAAACTTCCTGGCCGATTACGAAAACATTGTATTGGTAGTGAGTCACGACCGTCACTTCCTCGATACGGTGTGTACGCATGTTGCCGATGTGGACCGCGCCAAGATCAAAGTGTTCACCGGTAACTATACTTTCTGGTATGAGAGCAGCCAGTTGATGAGCCGGCAGATCAGTGATAAGAATAAGAAGAATGAAGAGAAGCGTCAGGCTTTATTAGACTTCATTGCCCGATTCTCTGCCAATGCTTCCAAGAGCAAGCAGGCAACTTCCAGGAAGAAAGCCCTGGAAAAACTGACGATCGAAGAAATTGAACCTTCCAACAGAAAATATCCCGGTATTATTTTCCAGCCATTGCGCGAAGTGGGCAACCAGATTCTGAATGTAGAGCATCTTTCCAAATCGGTAGATGGCAGAAAGCTGTTCGATAAAGTAAATTTCAGTGTAAACAAAGGAGAGAAAATTGCCTTCCTGAGCAAGGATCCGCTTGCGGTTACGACTTTCTTTGAAATCATTTTCGGGAATGCCAAGGCTGATGCAGGAAAATACGAATGGGGTACTACCATCACCAAAGCATACTTGCCACAGGAGAACAGCGAATTCTTTACGGAAGGACTGAGCCTGATGGAGTGGCTGCGTCAATATGTTCCACCACATGTAACAGATGCGGATGAGCCTTTCCTGCGCGGATTCCTGGGCAAAATGCTGTTCAGCGGAGATGATATCCAGAAGAAAACGAATGTACTCAGCGGGGGAGAAAAAGTACGTTGTATGGTAAGTCGTATGATGTTGCAGAACCCCAACCTGATCATACTGGATCAACCTACCAACCATCTCGACCTGGAAAGTATCCAGAGTTTCAACGAAGGTTGTCAGACATTTCCGGGAATCGTGTTCATCACCTCTCATGACCATACCTTCATGCAAACCGTTGCCAACCGCATCATTGAATTAACCCCCAAAGGAATCATTGACCGCCTGATGACCTTTGATGAATACATGGAAGATGCAAGGGTAAAAGAACTGCGCGGAGAGTTGTACAGTTAACCGGCAGAAATCGCCTCAACAGGGATCGTCCCGACAGGGAATAGGTGAAATCGGGTAACCCGGACAGCAAATTCTTTGCTTTTTTGTTACCTTCCCATACCTAAATAACGATTCATGAGAAAATTATTACTGTTGGCATTGTTCTGTTCAACAAGTGTCCTGTTATTTGCGCAGGATCTTTCTTACTACCTCCCCAAAAATGTTCGCTACAATCCTGCCATCCCAACGCCCCCTTCGGTGATCGGGCACCAGGTAGGTGAGTGGCATGTTACGCATGACCGTTTGGTGAATTACATGAAAGCCATTGACGCGGCTTCCGACAGGGTTACCTTCCAGCCATTGGGTGTTACCTATGAAGGCCGCCCGCAACTGGCATTGATCATTACCTCGCCAAAGAACCACCAAAACCTGGAATCCATTCGCCAGCAACACCTGCAACTGACCGAGCCCGGTAAGTCTGCGGGGTTGAATATCGCCGACATGCCTGTGGTGGTATGGATGGGATACAGCATTCATGGCAATGAGAGCAGTGGCGCCAATGCTTCGCTGTTGTCTGCCTATTACCTGGCAGCCGCAGAAGGGCCGGAAGTGGATGCCATGCTGAACAATACGGTAATCCTGCTTGATCCTTCTTTCAATCCCGATGGGCTCAACCGCTTTGCCAGTTGGGTGAACATGCACAAGAGCCAGACAATGGTATCTGACCCCAATGCAAGGGAATACAATGAAGTATGGCCAGGCGGAAGATTCAACCACTACTGGTTTGATCTGAACCGCGACTGGCTGCCGGCGCAACACCAGGAAAGCCAGAACAGGCTGGCGCTTTTTCATCAGTGGAAACCCAATATCTTAACGGATCACCACGAAATGGGATCCAATTCCAGTTTCTTTTTTCAGCCCGGAGTTCCTTCCCGTGTAAATCCCAATACGCCTTTAAAGAACCAGGAGTTAACAGGCGCCATTGGTAACTATCATGCTAAATTCTTAGACAGTATCGGTTCATTGTATTTTACCAAAGAAGGCTATGATGATTTTTATTATGGAAAAGGATCCACCTACCCGGATATCAATGGCGGCGTAGGTATCCTGTTTGAGCAGGCCAGCAGCCGCGGGCATGTTCAGGAAACCGATAATGGTCTGCTCACCTTCGCATTTACCATCCGCAACCAGTTTACTGCAGCGCTTTCCACAGTGGCGGCTGCCAATGGATTGAGAAAGGAGATGCTGAATTACCAACGCGATTTCTTTAAAGAGGTGGCCAAAGAAGCAGATGCATTTCCAACAAAAGCATTTGTATTTGGAGATGCCAATGATAAGGCAAAGACCAATATCTTCATCCAGATGTTGCTGAGACATCAGGTAGATATCTATGCATTGAAGCAGGATCTTACGGCAGATGGCAAAACATTCAAAGCAGCTTCTGCGTATGTGATTCCTTCCAGCCAGAAACAATTTAAGATCATTAAAACAGTGTTTGAAAAAACACTGGAATACAAAGACAGCCTGTTCTATGATGTTACTTCCTGGACCATGCCGCTGGCATTCGGACTGCCTTATGCTGAGCTGAAAAATGCTGCAGGGATTACCGGTGATAAAATTGAACAACTGAAGCCGCTGGGCCTGAATACCCATCATGCCGGTAACGCCTATGCCTATGCATTCCGCTGGAGTGAATACTACACGCCTCAGTTGCTCTATAAGTTACAGTCGAAGGGTGTGGTGGCCAAAGTGGCTACCAAGCAGTTTAAAATGCAGCTCAATGGAAAGGACGAATTATTTGATTACGGAACCATTGTAATTCCGATCGGCCTGCAGGGCGCCGGCCAGAGAGGCGAAGTACTGGCCAACCTGATAGACGACTGTGTAGGTAACAGCGGGGTGGAAGTATTTGCGCTCCCTACCGGACTGGCTTCCGGTGGAATTGATCTGGGCAGTAACAGCTTTGTTCCGGTGAAACTACCCCGCATTATGATGTTTGGCGGTGCAGGAACCAGCCCCAATGATGTAGGTGAGATTTGGCATATGCTGGATGTGCGTTTCAAAATTCCGGTGAGCATTGTGGATGTGGAGCGTTTCGGTAATATCAACCCATCCCGTTACAATGTGATCATCATGCCTTCGGGCGCTTATGGAACCCTGGATAAGGGTGCGCAGGAAAAGTTAAGAACCTGGATTGCCGGTGGCGGAACCCTGATTGCTACGGAAGACGCTACCAAATGGCTGGCTAATAACAATTTCACCAAAGTCCTTTTCCGTTCAACGGAAATAAAAAAAGATACCACGCTGCAACTGCCTTACTTCCTCCGTTCCGATGAAACCCGCGCAAAAGACATGACGGGTTCCCTGTTCGAAGCGAAAGTGGATTTAACGCATCCTTTGGGTTACGGTTACAGCAGCCCCTACCTATCCATTTTTAAATCCAATAACCTGTTCATGGATAAAAACAATGGTACTTATGACGCTCCCGTACTGTATACGGAGAACCCATTACAAAGTGGTTATATATATAGGGGCTATAAAAACATGGTAAAGAATACGGCAGTTGTTAATATTGACAATATTGGCAGGGGCCGTGTCGTTTCTATGGTGGATAACCTTAATTTTAGGGCATTCTGGCTGGGTACTTCCAAGCTGTTTATGAATGCAGTGTATTTTGGAGACCTGATCCGATAGAACGAGCATGATAAAAAAATGGATTACATATTGCGCGGGTACATTGCTTTGCATAACGGCAACAGCACAGTCTTCTTTTCTGAATAATCAGCGGAACTACCCAAGGGTAGCTGCTGCGCTCAGGCAAAAAGAAGATGGATTAAAAAAGCAGTTTGAAGAAGCCGGGTTATCCTGGCCGGCAAAGCAATTGTACCTGCGTAGTTTTAAATACGACAGCCAGATGGAAGTCTGGGTGCGTAACAGCAGCCAGGAACAATTCCGTTTACTGAAAACCTATAAGGTTTGCGCCTTGTCCGGTTCGCTCGGGCCCAAGCGTATGGAAGGGGATTACCAGGTTCCTGAGGGGTTTTATTATATCAATGAACTTAACCCCAACAGCAAGTATCATTTATCGCTGGGATTGAATTACCCCAATATGGCGGACAGGGTGCACAGCGACCCTACGAATCCGGGCGGTGAAATATTTATTCATGGTTCCTGCTCCACCATTGGCTGTATCCCTATTCAGAACGACCAGGTAGAAGAGTTGTATATTCTTTCTGCGTATGCATTGGAACAGGGGCAACAATTTATTCCGGTACATATTTTCCCCGTTCGGTTCAATAACCAGAAAAACAGTGTGGTACTGAAAAAAGCCATTGACGGAACACCCGGCTATCAGGAACTGGTGGACGGGCTTAAAGAAGCTTTCGATTATTTTGAATCCAACCGGAAGTTACCGCTGATTTCCATCAACAAGAAAGGACAGTATACCATACTGAGCCGTTAAAATTTCAACTGCCTTCTACAGGTTATTTCCCCTCAACACATACTGGATGGTTTCCGGTGTCTGTTGCCTTAATATCATCTGCTGCCCTGCAGTGAGCTGATCCAGTACCGATTTGTTGTAATGCCGGATGGTGAGCAGGCTGAGTTGTTTTTCTATCTGTACATCAAATAATATACTGGCTTCCTGTGCCAGCAGGTCAATTTTTTCCGGATGATTGTCCATGCAGAGCTGCAGGCTTACTGCTCCTGTCTGAATCAGGTTGGGCCTGATTTTCAGCTTGCCAAAGAGTTGATATAAACGGCTCATAGGTTCTTCTCCCACAAAAGAAAAGTCCTGTGTTTTTAAATGAATCAGTACCTGGTTGTATTTAACCACCACAATCGGCGGCAGGCTTTTGGCGCTTTTCCGGTGAATGATGGTGCCGGGCAGGGAGGGGTCCAGAAAACATTTTACCAGCAGCGGAATAAGCTTATTCTGTAATGGTTTGATGGTTTTGGGATGGATTACCTGTGCGCCATAGTAAGCCATCTCGATCACCTCTGTATAGCTAAGCTCATCAATCAGCTCTGCATCCGGAAACAGTTTAGGGTCTGCATTCATAATGCCTTCCACATCTTTCCAGATGGTTACGCTTTCTGCATGGAGTATATTGGCAAATACAGCGGCTGTGTAATCACTTCCTTCGCGTCCAAGCGTGGTGCTTTCATTGTCAGCGGTGGCGCCGATAAATCCCTGTGTGATGGTAACAGGATGTTTGGCGTTGCGGATGGCTTCCGGAATTCTTGCGCTGCTGTATGCCCAGTCGATGGCAGCGTCGCGGAAATTATTGTCGGTGTGCAGCAGGTCTCTTACATCCATCCAGTTATTGGGAATACCTTCTTCCGTTAAATGATGGCTGATGATGCAGGTACTGAATAGTTCACCGGCACATACAATCTGGTCGTAATAGTAATCGTAGTTGCGCACGGGTTTATCGTGCAGCAGCCATTCCACTTCTGTAAAAAAATCGGCCAGTTGAAGATAACATTCATTGTATTGTTTTACCAGCAGGTATTTGGCATTGGTAAGGTGTTGCTGTTTCACCACTTCAAACAGGTTGAGCGCGTCTTCTTTTCTTCCGGCATAAAAAGCTTCGGCTACTTTTTCCAACCCGTTGGTGGTTTTACCCATGGCCGATACAATAATGACCAGGGGCTCATTGCGGTAATCCGCAACAATGGATTTCAGGTTTTTAATTCTGTCTATACTGTTAACGCTTGCTCCGCCGAATTTTAATAGCTTCATAGGTAAGAATAAGGTATAATCCGTAAAGGTAAAGCACAAATATACACCCAACACACTGGCCAAAAAATTGGCCTGTTTTAATATCCCCTTACTATCTTTATACAAACGAAGATTGCCAATATGAATGTAAACAGAGCCGTCCTTACACTGGACGAATTTACTTTACAACAGCTCCGCCAATTCCCTACGGCCACAGGGGAACTGAGCCGGTTGTTGAGAGACCTGGCCCTTGCTGCCAAAAGAGTGAATGTAGAAGTGAATAAAGCAGGTTTAGTGGATATCCTGGGAGATGACGGAAGTATCAATGTGCAGGGCGAAGATGTGAAGAAGCTGGATGTATTTGCCAACAACCAGTTTGTTGGGGTGCTGAAACACGGAATCAGTTGTGCAGGAATCGGAAGTGAGGAACTGGACGATTTCGTAGTATTTGATGATGAAATCAGCAATAACAGTAAATATGTAGTGCATTTTGATCCGTTGGATGGAAGCGGCAACATAGATGTGAATGTATCGATCGGAACCATTTTTGGCGTGTATCGCAGGGTCAGTGAACTGGGTAAGCCCTGTACCAGGGAAGATTTTCTGCAACCGGGTAATAAACAGGTTGCAGCCGGTTATGTGATTTATGGTTCAAGCACCATGTTTGTATATGCTACCAGGAGAGGGGTGAACGGATTTACGCTGGATCCTTCGATCGGAGAATTTTCTTTGAGCCATCCGGATATCAAATGCCCGCCAACGGGTAAATTTTATTCGGTGAACCACGGTAATTTTTTCCAGTATAATGAAGGGGTAAGAAAATACATTGATGGTTGCCAGCGGAAGACCAAAGAAAACGGGGGGCCATATACCCAGCGATACATAGGAAGTATGGTGGCCGATGTTCACCGTAACCTCATTAAGGGGGGCATCTTTATGTATCCGGGCACAACCGATAAACCGAATGGCAAATTAAGGTTGCTTTACGAAGCAAATCCTTTCGCATTTATTCTGGAAGTGGCCGGAGGATGCGCAACAGACGGAACGCAAAGGATCCTGGATATACAACCGGAGAGCCTGCATCAGCGTACACCGCTGTTCATAGGAAGCAAAGAGATGATGGATGAACTGAAAGAAGTATCTGGTTTAAAATAATAGAATGAAGAAAACTGGTTTATTAACAGGACTGTTGCTGGCATTCGCATTCAATTGCACCGCCCAGCAACGGCTGAATAAAAGCGGAATGACTTACCTGGTTGGTCCCAAGCCCAACAATATTGTGTACAACGATAGTGTATTCAGGGGAAGCAATGAATTCAAGCATTTGTTTTTCAGAACGGGAAACAGCCAGCTGATCGGGTATTATGAAAAACACCAGGCCAATAAAATTGCAGCCCAGGTATGCGGCTTTGCCGGTGCATTGGGGATCCTGATCGGGATCAACCAACTCTCCGGCTCAGACAAGGGATTGGGATGGGCATTGATCGGAGGGGGCTTTGCGGCTTCTGTTACCGGAGGTTATTTTACCATGACTTCGCAAAAACATTTATTAATGGCGGTAACTTTGTTCAATAAACAATATAACCATTCATCTGCCGGAATTGGGGTAGGCCGGCAATCAGCGGGGCTGGTGTATAATTTTTAGCTATGCGTAAGGTGATTATCAGTGTTAAGAATCTGCACAAGCGATACGGGAATTTTCATGCAGTAAAAGGAATCAGTTTTGATGTGCTGGAAGGGGAAATTTTTGGATTGCTTGGCCCAAATGGTGCCGGGAAATCCACTACCCTGGAAATCATTGAAACCCTGCGGGAGAAAACCAGCGGGGAAATATGGGTGGATGGGATGAACCTCGATGAATCTCCCAATGAAATCAAAAAAATCATAGGTGTACAGTTGCAGACCTCCGGATACTATCCTGCGCTGAATCTTACCGAACTCATCGCCTTGTTTGCAGGACTCTATAACCAGAAAACGGATCCGCTGCAACTGCTCGATAAAGTGAACCTGAGAGACAAGGCAAAAGCGAAATACAAGGAAATGAGCGGCGGACAGAAACAACGGTTTTCTATTGCCACCACCCTGATCAACCAGCCTAAGATTATATTTCTGGATGAGCCCACCACCGGACTGGATCCCCAGGCAAGGAGAAATCTCTGGGACCTGATCCGTGCTATTCGCAACAACGGCACAACGGTGATCATTACCACCCATTATATGGATGAGGCAGAAGTGCTCTGCGACAGGGTGGCGATTATAGACAGTGGGAAGATCATTGGGTTGAATTCTCCCGACAAACTGATTGATGAACTGGTGGCTTCCGGTTTTGAGAGACCCAAAGAAGTAAAAAAAGCCAATCTCGAAGATGTGTTCATTCACATGACCGGCCATGAACTGAGAGAAGAAAAATGATGACAACAGATCCCAAATACCCCATCGGAAAATATGCGCCGCAACCATTTTCTGAAGAACAGAAAAATAAATGGCTGCTCGATATTCATTTCCTGCCCGAAGAGCTGGAACGGGCTGTGATGAACCTGGATGAAGCGCAGTTGCACACGCCTTACAGGGAAGGAGGCTGGACCGTGCACCAACTGGTTCACCATGTGGCAGACAGCCATATCAATGCCTATTGCAGGTGCAAGCTGGCGCTTACCGAAGACAATCCGGTGATTAAGCCATACGAAGAAACTGCCTGGGCATTGCTGGATGATGTAAAGGAACTGCCCGTTAATATTTCTCTCACTTTGCTGCATGCATTGCACAAGCGCTGGTATGCAACCCTGAAGAATTGTACACCGGCTCAATGGGAGCGGAAAGTATTTCACCCCGAAAATAAAAAAGAAATGAGCCTCTGGTTCCTGCTCGGACTCTATGCCTGGCATGGTAAACACCATACGGCCCATATAACAGCATTACGCGAACAAAAAAACTGGTCATGAGCGATCAAAGAAAATGGAAACTGGTGCAATCGGAACAACTGGTGAAAGACCGTTGGGCGGATGTACGGAAGAATGTGTATGAAAAGCCCGACGGATCATTGATAGAGCCTTTCTATGTATATGGATTTCCCGACTACGCTACGGCGCTGGCCATTACCCGCGAAGGGAAAGTAATTGTAGAAAAAGTATATCGTCCGGGGCTGGATGTGTTAGCGCTCGAATTGCCCGGAGGCTGCGTGGATGCCTCGGATCCCAGCCTGGAAGCTGCCATGCAGCGGGAGTTGCTGGAGGAAACCGGCTATCGCTTTGATCGGGTGGAATACCTGGGAGCCGTGTCGCCTAACCCTACCACCAATACCAATGTAATGCGCATGTTTCTGGCAACAGGGGGGGAGGTTGACCCCACTGCCGAGTTGGATGCGGATGAAGATATTACCGTGGAGTTACTGGAATGGGAAGACTTTATTGAGCAATTCAGGACCAACCAGTTTGTACAATCCATGCAAACCTGTACTATTCTTTATGCGTTGATGAAACTCAATAAGCTCGTTGTATCATAAAATCAATTGCATGACAAAGCCCTGGGAACTCCTGTCTTCTGAAATTGTTTACGAAAAGAAATGGCTGAAAGTAAAGGAAGAAGCCTGCCGTTTGCCGGATGGGAGAATCCTGTCTCCTTACCTGGTAGTGGATGTTCCCGGTTTTTGCAACGTATTCATCGTAACAGAAAAGGATGAAGTGGTATTGGTAAAACAGTACAGGCATGCCGGAGGTGTTGTGTCTATTGAAATGCCCGGCGGTATGGTGGATCCGGGAGAAGATCCTGCAGAAACCGTGTTACGGGAAATGCGGGAGGAAACCGGTTATTCATCCGACCAGGTGGAACTTTTATATACAGTGCATCCCAATCCTCCGCTCGAGCGCAACAGGGCCTGGTTCTACCTGGCCAGAAATGCAAAACCCGATCAGGTGATTGCGCCGGACCCGTTCGAAGATATTGAGCTGCTGTTGGTTTCAAAAGAGGAGTTCATGCGCATGTTGCTGAGTCATACATTCACGCATGGAATCCAAACAGGGGGCATGTATGCCGCTGCCATAAAACTTGGCTGGTTAGTTCCGGAATAAAGCGGTGTTTACCCCACCCACCAGGAATACGCTTCCGCAAACCAGGATCAGGTCTTCCGGGGCTGCATGATTCAGCGCATCCTGAATGGCTTCGTTCACTTCAATATAACTTTTGCCCTTCAAACCAAACTCCTGTGCAGTTTGCTGCAGTGATAATTCATCGAGGGCGCGGGGAATACCGGCCTTGGTGAAATAATATTGCGCATGTGCGGGAAGCAGTTGAAGCACACCCGTAATATCCTTGTCTTTCACCATGCCCAGCACAATATGTAAATGCCGGAAATTCATCAGCTCCAGTTGCTCGTTGATGGCGCTGATTCCATCCACATTATGTCCTACATCCATTATGATCCATGGGTATTGGCGGATGATTTCCCATCTGCCATGCAGGCCGGTTAGTTTTTTGGTTTGCTGCAGGGCTTTGTGAATGATGCTGTGATCGATTTTCCATCCCAGCCTTTTCAATTGGTCACAGGCAGCCAATACGGTCAGCAGATTTTTGGTCTGGTAAAAACCGGGAAGGTCCAGCAGGTAGGATTCATATTCGTTCTTCTCTTTTTCTACTACGGTAACCTGCAGGTGATGATCCCGGAACAGCCAGTCGCTCACATATCTTTTTTCGCCCGCATAGCAAATGAGGTTACTGGTGGCAGCAGCGTCAAATACCGGCCTGGTTTGGGGCGTTGCAGCTCCGATAACCACCGGCACAAATGGCTTGATGATGCCGGCTTTTTCACCTGCAATGGCCTCCAGCGTATTGCCCAGCAGATTCATGTGATCCCATCCGATATTGGTAATGATGCTCAGTTCGGGTGTAATTACATTGGTACTGTCGAGCCGGCCGCCCAGTCCTACTTCAATTACAGCAATATCCACTTCCTGCTGTGCAAAATAATCGAAAGCCATGGCCACCGTGATTTCAAAAAAAGAGGGATTGATCTCTTCAATCAGGGATTGTACTTTTTGGGTGAATGATACTACAAAATCTTCTCCGCAGGGTACTCCGTTGAGTTTGATTCTTTCCCTGAAATCGTGGAGATGGGGAGAGGTATACAATCCCGTTTTATATCCCGCTGTTTGCAGGATGGCAGCCAGCATATGGCTGGTAGAACCTTTTCCATTGGTGCCGGCTACATGAATGGTTCTGAATTTTTTATGCGGATTGCCCAGCGCTTCGCAGAGCCGGATGGTATTGGTCAGATCCTTTTTGTAAGCAGATTCGCCCTGCCTGCTAAACATGGGCAGTTTTTCAAATAAATAACAGATTGTTTCGGGGTAGTTCATAGCCCCACAAAGATGCAATAAAATTTAACTACGGAGTTTAAAATTGAAGATCAATGTGCCGGTTTGTTCATCGGTATTGCCACTGTTAAGCTTCAGCGTTCTTGCTTTGCGGAGGGCGATGTTACGGATGCCTGCATTGGTGGTGGTGGTGCCTCTTGGATTGATGATAGCGGCAATCACATTACCGGCTTTATCTACTGTAATGTCTACAGCCACTTTTGCATTTTCATTGAAATCGTCTTCAAAAGAAGGCAGCCGGGTGATCCTTCTTCCGTCGAGCCCGCTTCTGATAGAAACGCCACCTGTACCACTTTTGCCACTGGATGCGTTGCCGGTATAGCTGTCTGAATTCGGATTCCCGTTAGGATTGCCCTGGTCGCCACCGCCGCCTGCAATACCCTGGTTACGCACGCCGTTATAACTATCCGCATTATTGCCCCCGGTTCCGGCAGTGGTACCGCCTTTAAAAATAGCCTTGGGTTTGGGCGGGGCAGGAGCCGGTTTTACCACAGGAGCAGTTGCTTCTGTTTTCCTGACCGGTTTAGGACTGTTGTTCACCGCAATATCTTCCGCAGTTTCGTGAGTGGCAGGCGCAATTGGATCGGCTTGATGCTGAACAGCAGGCCTGGATGTAGGTTCGGCCTGTTCTGCAAAGCTACCCGGCGCTTCCGGGGCAATATCCCCTGAACCTGTTTCGCTGTTTCCCAGGTTCACTTCAATTCCCTCCCCAACAGGGGGCGGTGGCGCAACGGGCTTTGTATAGCGGACATAAAAGAAAATACTGAACAGCACAATGGTGATCGCTGCTGTCAGGACTGTTGCCTTCAGGTTTTTTTCTTTTTCGAAACTCAGGTCCATAGTAGTATTAAACGCTGTAAAAATACAGGTATTGTGGTTTCAGGACCTGAAGGAAAGGTTAATATTGCGGTCGGGGTAAAAACAAGAAAATTAATTGCTTATATGATACCCCTTTCCTGAGCTCCCTGCACCTCCTTCAAACGAAACTTCACTATTTTAGTGATCAGTGCCAGGGGTAGTTTTTGGGTGAGTGGAAACTGAATGGCCCCTTTGGAGCTTTTGTATTGCACCAGTTCATCCCGGAATGCCGCAACACCGGAACTGGTAGGATAGAACCCGATGTGATTTTTAAATGCGGCAAAATAAACCAGCACCTTGTGTTGTTTAAAGGCGGGCATGCCGTAACTGATGACTTCTTCCGCGTCGGGTACTGCTTTGCGGATGGTGGTACGGAGCTGCTCCAGGAGGGGCTGTACGGTTCCCGGGCAGGAAGCAATATAAGCATCAATGGAGTCGGTAGTTTTCATGCATCAGTATTTAAGGTAATTGATCAGCCATGTTGCAGAGTTGTTGAATGGTTTTCCAGTTTCGGGTAGTGGCGTCTGTTTTGAATTTGCTTTCCCAGAATCCGTTGTTCAATTTGGTTTTACCATATCCGCCCGGACAATAGAGATACACCACATCGCGGATCACTTCGAACCGGTCTTCTGCATAGTTACCGGTCTGGAGCAATGCAATGGATTTTTTGTCGGGTGCATTTGCCAGGAAACATGCATGCAGGAAGGCCTCCTCTTTGGTGTTATCTTTCAAAAACGGGTTCTGCCGGATAATCTTCTTCCATTCAATATTGGTTTTAACCAATACAGGCACTTCAAACCCAAAATCAGTTGCAATTGCCCGGGTGATATTTCCGGCAATCTTTTCTGTATTTTTTTCGCTGCTGCCGAATATGATATTTCCACTTTGAATATAATGATCAATATTGGAATATCCAAGCGAGGCGTAGCAGGCCTTCAACGCATCCATCGGGATCATCCGGTGTCCGCTCACATTGATGCCTCTTAAAAGGGAGATATAGGTTGTCATGACTTGAAGAATATATCGTATCCAAACCTCAGTAAGGTAGCGGTTATGACAAGTAAAAAGAATACGCGGATAAATTGATTGCCTTTGTGAATGGCCAGTTTCGCGCCCAGTAAGCCACCAATGCCATTGCTGATGGCCATGGGAATGGCAACAGACCAAAGGATGGATCCCTTCAGTGTAAAAAGAAAAATGGATCCGAGGTTGGTGGAAAGGTTGAGGAGTTTTGCGTGGGCGCCTGCTTTCAAAAAGTCGAAGCCCAATACGCCAATAAAGGCGAGTACCAGGAAGCTTCCCGCACCAGGTCCAATGAATCCGTCGTAGAAGCCAATGACCAGGCTGATGAGCAGCGAATACAGGAATTGGTGTTTGGGATGAATGTCTTTATGTGCATGCTGGCCAAACGACTTTTGTGTATAGGTATACAGGGCAACGCCTATGAGTACTACAAATATAACGGGCTTCATAAACCGGTTGCTCACCTGCGACAATAATTCCGAACCTGCAAACGCGGCCATGAATGCAACCGATCCCATGATGGTCACCTGCTTCCAGTTCACCTGAACCTTTTTAAGGTATTGTTTTGCCGCAAATGCAGTGCCTGTGAAAGCGGGAATCTTTAAGGAACCAATTACGGTGGCAACAGGATATTGCGGCAGCAGGATCAGTCCGGCCGGGGTTTGAATTAATCCGCCTCCGCCCACAATGGCATCCACAAATCCGGCCAGGAATGCAAAGGAACAAAGCAATATAAGGGTTAATACATCCACTATCGATGTGCTTTCAGGTTGGCGATGGTTAATCCGGCGATCACTGCGGCGCTGCTGAAAATATGTGCGGTACTCATTTTTTCTCCCAGAAATAACACGGCCTCAAAAATACTAAAGACCGGAATCAGGTTGCCGAACAATACGGTTCTGCCTGCTCCCAGGTGGTGGATGGCCATGTTCCAGCATAAAAAAGCAATCACCGAAGTGCCAGCGCCCAGGTAGATAATGGAACCGATCAGGACCGGGTTCCAGTTTGTGGGTGTATCCAGCAATAATTCTTTCAGGAAGAAAGGAAAGAGCATCAAAGTGCCTATGCCAAAAATAACAAAGAGAAAATTCACCGCACTGATGCCCAATGGTTTTTTGCGAACCTGTATATTATAAATCGCAAAGGCAAACGCCCCGGCCAGTATCCAGAGGTCTCCCCTGGAAAAATGAAAAGTAGCCAGTTTGCTGAAGCTTCCGTTGGAGATCAGGAACAGAATGCCGGAAATGCAAATGATCATGCCCGCTATCCGGAATGCATTCAGCTTTTCCTTTAAGAAAATAACCGCCATGATAGTGGCAAAAATGGGAGAGGAGGTAGTGCCGATCAACGCCATGTTAATGGCAGAGGTATAATGACCGGCTACATAAACAAAAGTGTTGAACAGTGCAATGCCGGTGAGGGACACAAGTACCAGGTAGCGGGCATTGGCGGTGACAATCGGTTGTTCCAGCCGGAATTTTTTCCAGACAAATGGCGCTATGATGAGCGTAGCCGTAAGCCACCTGTAAAAAGCCAGGCTAATGGGTTGTATATCATGGCTTACTGCCCTGGAAATCACAAAATTACCCGACCAGAGCAATGTTGCTGCTACCGCCAGTACGATGCCCTGAAGGGTATGATTATTGCGCAGCGCCTGCATAGCTGCTATTGTAGTTACCTTTGATTCTTTCCATTGGCGGGTTGAAATAGCCAAATTTCACATCAGGAAATTCTTCGCGGATCAGTTCCATCAGTTGTTTCACTCCCAGCATTTCACCTGGTTCGGTCATGCCGGTTTTACCCATGTACCAATCCGGATCAATATTGAAATTTCTCCACTGGATCATGTTTATACCGGTTTCCCGGATCAGTTTACGCAGCGCTTCATATTCGGCCTCACTGTCGGTAATGCCCGGGAATACAAAGTAATTGATGCTGCTCCATCCTCCATATTTCCGGACTACTTTCAGGCTCTCCAGGATATCTTCGAACTGGTAGTTGTTCGGCCGGTAGTAAGCCTCGTAAATATGTTTTTGTGCAGAGTTGGTGCTTACACGGATGCTGTTCAGTCCTGCCTTGCAGAGTTCTTCCACTGCATCGGGCTTGGACCCATTGGTATTGATGTTAATGCTTCCTTTATCGGTATGCTTACGGATTTCAATGATCGACTCGCGGATAGTTTCCCACATTAGCAAAGGCTCACCTTCGCAACCCTGTCCAAAACTAATGATCGGGAAAGGTGCATTCATCAGGTGCGGAACGGTAAATTCTACAATTTCTTCTGCCAGCGGTTTAAAAGTTAAGCGATCCTGTGTAGAAACAATGGTTTCATCGGAAGGCTGAAAAGAGATACAGCCAATACAGTTGGCATTGCAGGCGGGAGAGGTAGGAACAGGGCATTCCCATCTGCCCAGCGCAAAGTTTTTGGCAGCAGGACAATGATAGGTCATACAGCAGTTATCCATCAGGTGCCTGACCAGCCTGTTCTGCGGATAGGCCTTCAGCAGGTGAGCGGTACCTGTGGCAATATCTGCTTCGTTATATCCCGCAGCTTCCTGGCGGATATCTTTTTCAATTCTTACAGCGGGAACATAATTCTTATCGTTTCTCCATCCTACTGCGGTATAACAGAACAGCGGAAGGGTGGGCGCACCCTGCATGGTTTCATAGGCGGCAATGAATAAGCCGGTATGGGCAGGGGGAATAAATGCAGCAACCGCCCAGCCTTTTTCGCACAAGCGCATTTCGCCGGTTTCCACGTCTATACCAATGCCTCTTCTGCCGGGAAGTTCATAGAGATTGCCTCCTTCGGGAAGTTCAATCCAGTCTTCCTGGGGCACTTCAAATGCATCCCATCCTGCACGTCCTGCTGCATAGAGGGAGTCGTCTTCATAAATATTTCCTTCACCATCGGAATAGAGCAGGTAGGGGCGTTGAGACATAATATCTTATTGGGGTAAATGGCTTTTGACAAAATTGTTGAACGCAGTTTCAACCTGGGGACTCACTTCGCTGTCAACTTCTTTCTGTATCAGTTTGTTGTTTTTGAAATCTACTGTGAGCATGCCATCTTTTAAAATCACATTATTGAGTTCTTCCCAGCCGTATTTCTTTTTAGGGAAACTGTTGATCACGATCTCTTCTGCGTCAAAGGCAATCTCCTCCTGGAATTTAGCTTGTTTCTCCAGTACGGATGCAATCAGGTAAACCAGTGAAATCCAGATGCCGTCGGGCTGAAAATACCAGCCAACAGCGGCGAGCAACAATGCAAGCCTGTAAGAAGGGCGTACATTTCTTCTGAGTTGCGTATAGCAAAAAATCCACCATCCAAGTATCAGCAGGGAAATGATCATGGGGATCAGCATATAAGCGGGATACATAACGGAGAAACGAATAAAAGCAATCAGCGATATCAGCAACATCAGCTGGCTGATGCCATCAATTTTCCCGTTGTTCTTTTTCTTAAAAACGATGATATAGTCGTATGTCTTCATTATGATACCATTATGTTGCAGAGGCGCCAAAGAATTCTTGCACCCACATTACTGTCCCAGTCGGTTTGACCAACGCCAATCTCCACCAGGTCAAAACCAATCAGTTCCCGGCCGCTTTCCTTTACTTTCCTGATCAGGTAAATTACTTCCTCACTGTCAAATCCACCGGGCACCGGTGTGCCGGTATTCGGACAGAGCTTTCTGTCCAGCCCGTCTATGTCGAAACTAATATATACTTTTTGTGGCAGGTTGCCAATGATTTCGTCTGTAATATGTTTCCAGGACTGCCCTTCAAATAATCGTTCTTTGATCAGCTTGTCGAAATAAGTAACTACTTTGAAATTGCTGCCGCAGATATAATTCCATTCCTCTTCACTATAATCGCGTATGCCCACCTGCACCAGTTTAGTGAGTGCGGGGATCTCGTTTAACGCATTGTACATGATGGAAGCATGGGAATAAATGAAGTTTTCGTATTGGGCTCTCAGATCGCAATGGGCGTCTATCTGCAAAATGCCGAATTCACCATGCTTTTCGGCAAGCGCTTTCATTAAACCAAGGGGCGTGCTGTGGTCTCCGCCTAGTACCGCCACCAGTTTGTTTTTTTCCAGCAGGGCCTTGCTTTGCTCGTACACCCAGTTGTTCATATAGCAACTGCCTTCGTTGATTTCCTTCAGGCTCTTGCACATGAACTTGTTTTTTTCCAGTTCCGCACCCTGCGATATATAATCAATATAGAGTTCAGCCTCTTTGCGGAGGTAGTCGTTCTTGAAGAGGAGTTTTTTGTCGATCTCCTGCATAAAGAACCCCTGTTTCCATCCGGCAGTTCCATCCACATCCAGGATATCCACCTGCAGGCTGGATTTGAAGATATGATCGGCTGCGCGGGCAGTGCCTGCACCATAGCTGACCGTTACTTCCCAGGGTACGGGGAGGATCACCAAACGGGCATCTTCTTCCTGGAAGGGAATTCCGAAAATATTGTTGTTCGGGTTAGAAACCGCGTTGGGGTTAAAACAGGATAAATCTGTCATGACGATTATGCATTGAAAACAGGGCGCAAGTTAGGCGCATTTTTCGAATTGGGGCTAATATCCCGCCCTCTTTCGGCTAAATTCCCCTTAAAAGTTAAAAAATTATCAGGCAGGTAATAAATGTTGGTTTAGATACGGTTTATGGCCGCTTTAAATTAGCTTTGCCGGATAATAGAACTACATGAAAACGACCCACATAATCATCCTGGTTTTAATAGCCGCTTCCATTGCCGTTCTGGTCCAGTATTCAGGAGACCTGACCACGTATGAAACCATTGCCTCCGCAAGGGAGAAAGAAGGTAAACACGTTAATCTGATCGCCAAAATTGATAAGGGACACCCCATTGAATACGATGCCGCAAAAAATCCGAACTATTTGAGCTTCACCGCTGTTGATACCCTCGGTAATTCCATCAAAGTGGTTTACCACGATGCCAAACCCACCGATATGGAAAAAAGCGAGCGGCTGGTGCTGAAAGGAGCTGTAAAAGACGGTTATTTTGACTGTAAGAATATTCTGCTGAAATGCCCTTCCAAGTATAAGGATGATCCCAATGCTATGAAGAATCAGTTGCAAACTTCCAACTAGAACTATTTTTAAAAGAACAGCCCTTCATGAATTATATCGGTGAACATTTATTGCCCGGACAAATAGGACATTTTTTTGCTGTATTGAGTCTGGTTGCTTCATTGCTGGCAACCATCGCCTTTTTTAAGGCCAGCAGGCTGAACAGCCCGCTGGAGCAACAGCCCTGGATGAAGCTGGCCCGTTGGGCGCATGGTTTTGTAACCATCAGTATCCTGGCCATGTTTGGGATCTTGTATTACATCATCTCCAATCATTTATTCGAATACAAGTACGCGTATACCCACAGCGACAGAAGCCTGCAGGCAGAATACCTGCTGAGCTGTTTCTGGGAAGGACAGGAGGGAAGCTTTATGCTCTGGAGTTTCTGGAACTGTTTGTTGGGATGGATGGTGATCCGGACGGCGGGTAAGTGGGAAGCCGGCGTGATGTCGGTGTTGAGTTTTACCCAGGTTACCCTGGCTACCATGATCCTGGGCGTTTATTTCTTTGATGTTAAAGTAGGAAGTGGTCCTTTTGTACTGCTCCGGAATGAAATGGATGCACCCATTTTCAGCCGGCCCGAATACCTTTCCTTTATTAAAGACGGTACCGGTTTAAATACCCTGCTGCAGAATTACTGGATGGTTATACATCCTCCGATACTGTTCCTGGGATTTGCTTCAACCGTGGTGCCCTTTGCCTATGCCATTGCTGGCCTGATGGGTAAAGACCATGAGTGGACAAAGCCCGCCCTGCCATGGGCCTCTTTTTCCGCCGCTGCTTTAGGACTTGGTATTATGATGGGGGCGGCATGGGCCTATGAAAGTTTATCTTTTGGTGGTTACTGGGCGTGGGACCCGGTAGAGAATGCCTCCCTGGTGCCCTGGTTAACCCTGGTGGCCGGCTTACATACCAACCTGGTGTATAAGAACAGCGGATACTCTCTCAGACCCACCTATTTCTTCTATATCATCAGCTTTATACTGATCCTGTATTCCACTTTCCTGACCAGGAGCGGTGTGCTGGGCGATACCTCTGTGCACGCGTTCACCGATCTGGGAATGAATACACAGTTGTTGTTGTTCCTGCTGGTATTCCTGATTCCGTCGCTGGTACTGTTTTTTATCCGCTACAAATCCATTCCTTCGATTGTAAAGGAAGAAAATACCAATAGCCGCGAATTCTGGATGTTCATTGGTTCCCTGATCCTGTTCCTGGCCGGAGCGGTGATCATTGCCAAAACCTCCACACCTGTATGGAATAAATTATTCGGTACCAATATTGCCCCCCCGGAAGACCCGGAGTTTGCGTATAACCAGATCCAGGTATTTGTGGCGATCCTGATCGGAATGCTCACCGCCGTTACCCAATACTTCAAATACAAGGATACGCCAAAAGCGCATTTCAGGAAGATCCTTGTTCCTACGGTGATTGCACTGGCCATTTCGCTGGCCATCAGTTTCTTTGGCCATATCAGTTATGATAAGAAAGGGATCGGGTTCCTGGGAGCCATACATGTAGCCATTTTTGCAGCAGTATATGCCATAGTAGCCAATTCCGCCTATCTCTGGCTGGGCCTGAAGGGTAAGTTGAAAGCAGCAGGTGCTACGGTAGCGCACATCGGATTTGGAATGGTGTTATTGGGGATACTGATTTCCTCTGCTAAAAAGACTGTATTGAGCTGGAATACCACCGGCGTATCTCCTTTAAGGGTAGAAGAAGGCGGTAAGCCCAATCCTGCCGGAAACCCTGCGGAAAACCTGACCCTGTTTAAAGGAGTCGCCACCGATATGGGCCGTTATATGGTAACCTATGTAAAAGATACCACCAACCCGCTGGATCGTAAGCGATATTTTGAAATAGACTTTACTTCCAAGGCCGGCAATGATCATTTCAGGTTATACCCCGATGTGATCAAGAACAATAAAGGCATGGAAGGCTTTGCTGCTAACCCCGCAGCCCGCCATTACTGGGATAAAGATATTTTTGTATACATCACTTCTTTCCAGGAAAACAGGTCTGCCGATACGGTGACCTTTAAAAACCGGGAAGTGAAAGTGCATGATACCCTGTTTTATGGTAACGGCATGATGATCCTCAACAAGGTTTCTGTTAACCCGAAGGAGAAGAAATATCTTTATGCCGACGATGAAACCTCCCTGTTCCTCGATATGACCGTTATTTCCAAAGAAGGGAGGTTCTATACCGCTAATCCGGGAATTGCATTGAAGGGCCAGGAATTGCGTACGATCACCGATACGGTATTATCCCAAAGTTTGATCCTGAAGTTCAATAAAGTGATCGACCAGGCTTCCGGTAAACTGGAAATTGGCGTGAAGGAAACCGGGAATATTACCGACCTGCTCACCCTGAAAGTGTATGAATTCCCTATGATCAATATCCTCTGGCTGGGGATAGTGGTGATGGTGGTGGGACTGATCATGTCCATTGTACAGCGGGTAAAGAAAACAGGCGGAAAAAACACTGCCGCGGTTTAGCAGCGAAGGTTACTTTTTGAGGGTCATAGTATTAATATCAGCCATATGGCTCGTTGATTGGTCTTGACAAAAAAAAGCATACATATCATCTTTTTAGGGCTGATGCTGTTTCTGGCAGCCTCCCTCCGTACAGTTGCCCAAACCGGCATCAACGATACAGTACGGGTAGCTGCGTTTATTACACCGGAAGGAGATACCATTGGACAATCCTACCTTCCGCCGATCCTGGTAAATGCCAAAATGAGTAAGAAGTGGAGGAATTACTGGGAAAACTGGTCCCGGTTGCGCAACGCGGTTTACGTGACCTATCCGTATGCAAAAGCCGCCGGTCGTGTCATGCGGGAAATCAACGCACAGTTGGTGCACGTGACCGATAAAAAGCAGCGCAGGGCCATCATTAAAAAAAGAGAGAAAGACCTGAAGCGCGATTTTGCAGACAGGCTTACCCAACTCTCGGTGTACCAGGGAAAGGTTTTGATGAAACTGATTAACCGCGAAACGGGCAACAACTGCTACGAAATCATCGATGAATACAAGGGCTTTGTTACTGCTGCATTCTGGCAAACCATTGCCGTGGTATTTGGCAGCAATCTTAAACAGTCCTACGAGCCCATGTACAAAGACATGGACATGGAAAAAATTGTACGTGATGTGGAAGTGATGTACGGCTACCGGTCTGCTCCGTAAGTTTTTAACAACTCAATAAAGATTTTTCTCGGAATCATTTTTGCTCCCAGGCTTTCCAGATGACTGGTATATACCTGGCAATCGATGAGGCGCAGGCCTTCTTTTTTCAACTGCTCCACATAGCAGATAAAGGCGAATTTGCTGGCATTGGAAGCCTTGCTGAACATGCTCTCGCCAAAGAAAACATTCCCCAGCCTGATTCCATAGAGCCCCCCTGCCAGTTCTCCGTTGAGCCAGGCTTCTGCAGCATGCGCATAGCCCATTTGATGCAGTTGGGTATAGGCAGTTTCCACTTCATCGGTGATCCAGGTGCCGTCCTGTCCTTCGCGTGATTGTGCTTTGCAGGCACGAATCACGCCCGCAAAATCGGAGTTAATGCGAAATTGAAAGCGGTGGTTGCGGATCAGTTGCCGCATACTTTTGCTTACTTTCAGTTGATCTGGAAACAGTACAAAGCGAGGATCGGGACTCCACCATAGCGGAATATCTCCTTCAAACCAGGGAAAAATGCCTTTGCGGTAGGCCAACAGAATTCTTTCGGCGCATAAATCACCACCAATGGCCAGCAGTCCATCGTCTACAGCATCATCAACAGGGGGAAACCAGATTTTATCTGAAAGCGTATGCATTAATCGGCAATCTCCAGGGTAGCTCCAATACCTCTTTCGGTAATACTATTGCACATGGGTTTTAAGGTGTTGTAATCACCAGACTTTACTGCGTACTTACCCTTGTAATGAATAAATAACGCGCATTGTTCCGCCTGTTCCAGCGTATGACCACAAACCTCCATTAAAGTTTCAATTACCCATTCAAAAGTATTTACCTCATCGTTCCACACAACAAGGCTATACGAGGAAGCCAGTGCGGTTTCTGTATCGGATTCAAAAACCTCCCAGGGTTTAGGGGCGGAAGAAGAAAAGGGGAATGACATGTTGCAAATGTAGGTTTTGGCGATACAAAAAAGATTGTTTTAAAAGAATCTGAGAAAAAATCATCTTTTTTTTTGGTAGTTGAAACGCAGCCCTTATTTTTGCACTCCCAAACAAACAAAGGGAGCATAGCTCAGTTGGTTTAGAGCATCTGCCTTACAAGCAGAGGGTCCGCGGTTCGAACCCGTGTGCTCCCACAAAGGCTGAAATTAAGTACTACACTTGGTTTCAGCCTTTTCTTCTTTCTCTTGTGATTTTACCCGGTATCCTACTGAAACAATGACATCTAAAGAATAATATTCAATTTCCCGTTTGACGGATCGCTTCCCCTCTTGTCTCTCTGTCCAATTCCTTTTCATTATAAATGTTCTTTATGTGTAAGCTCATATTTTGCTTTGTCTGAAGAAACAACTGTTGCATCTGGCTTTGGGTTAACCACACCATTTCTTCTTCCGGTTTAACATGGATGGTATATGTTAACTTTATGGTCAAATAAAAATCAAAACAATGATACAGGTAAAAGGTTACGGCGCAGTTAGTAAAGACAGCCGGCTGGCTCCCCTTGGTTTTGAACGCAGGGATGTGGGCGAGGCAGATATTTTAATAGACATTCTGTACTGTGGCGTTTGTCACTCTGATATTCATACTGTCAGAAGTGAATGGGGGGAAGCTTTGTACCCCGTAGTGCCGGGACATGAAATTGTAGGAAAAGTAGTGCAGGTGGGTAGTAAGGTATCCAAATTTAAAGTGGGAGACCTGGCCGGGGTAGGCGTATTTGTGGATTCCTGCCGACATTGTGATTCCTGCAAAAAAGGGCAGGAGCAATATTGCGAAGAGGGGATGTCGCCCACTTATAACGGTTACTACAGAGATAAGGTTACCAAAACATTCGGCGGGTATTCCTCCACCTATGTGGTGGATGAAGATTATGCATTAATCATTCCGCCAACCAATCAATTGGCTGCAATTGCACCATTGCTTTGCGCGGGTATCACCACTTATTCCCCGCTTCGTTATGCGGGCGTGGGAAAAGGACATAAAGTAGCCGTACTGGGATTGGGCGGCCTGGGCCATATGGCGGTGAAATTTGCCGCATCTTTCGGCGCAGAAGTAACGATGCTCAGCACATCTCCTTCCAAGGAAGCGGATGCCAAAAAACTGGGAGCGCATCATTTTGCATTATCCACTGATCCCGAACAAATGAAGCAACTGAAAGGCAAGTTTGATTTTATCCTGAATACGGTTGCTGCAAAACACGATATCAACCGTTTCATCGATCTGTTGAAGGTGGAGGGCAAAATGCTGATTGTGGGTATTCCGCCCGAAGACCATAGCCTGTCTTCCGGTAAACTGATTTCCAAGCGAAGAAGTATTATCGGATCAATGATCGGAGGCATAGCAGAAACACAGGAAATGCTGAACTATTGTGCGGAACACAATATTGTATCCGAGATAGAGCTGATTGCCATCAAAGACATCAATGAAGCCTACGAGCGGGTTATCCGGTCGGATGTGAAATACCGTTTTGTGATCGATATGAAAACCCTCTAAACGGGCTTATTCAACAAACAGCGCTGATATCTTCTTACAAAGTGTTTTGGGATCAGCGCTGTTTCTGTTAGTAAGCACCACTACCATGATTTTTTCTTCGGGAAACAGGTTCAGGTAATTCCTGAAACCAATGGAACTACCGGAATGGTAAGGGTGGGTTCCCTTACTGTATTTTTCTACATGCCATCCCAAACCATAGTCGTTCACCTGCTGGTTATTGAACAGCGTACCGCTCCATGCCTGCTGTTGTACATTCCGGGGTAACAGCCGGTAATTCCACAAGGCGGAAATCCATTTAGCCAGGTCCGGTACATTGGAATAAATACCTCCATCGCCCAGCACCGCACTGGAATTGCTCTGGTCGGTCAATTCCCAGTTGTCCCTGATCAGGCTGTGGCCAAAGGCCCTGTTCTTCACTTTGGAAATACCTTTTTCGTAGGCAACGGTACCCTGCATATTCAACGGTTTGAAAATGGCCGACTCCAGGAAATCAGCAAAGGATTTTCCGCTGACCTTTTCTACAATCAGGGCCAGCAAAGCATAACCGGTATTGCTGTAGCGATAGGCGTTCCCGGGCGCAAAATAAAGCGAGTCGGCTTTATGGATCAGTTGAAGGCAGTCGGCATCATGTACCTGCTCCGTTTGTCCATCCGGAATCAACTCTTCATAATCGGGCAGGCCGGAACTATGGTTCAGTAAATGCCGGATGCGGATAGTGCGGGCATAGGCCGGAAGGCCGGGAAGGTACATTGTTACAGGATCATTCAGGGTCAGCTTTCCGCTTTGCTGCAGCAGTAAAATGCTTGCTGCGGTAAACTGTTTGGTAACGGAAGCCAGCCTGAAATTGGTAGAAGGATTAATGCGACTCCTTTGATGGACCTGCTTTATACCATATCCTTTTTGGAAAATGATGGTGTCATTTTTCAATACCAGCACACTGGCGCCCGGAGTATATGCCGTAAAACCCTTCATGATTTCATCTACAGACTGTTCCAACGCAAGGACGTTTTTGCGGGAAGCCATTGTTTGGGCGTTTGCATTGCTCATCAGCAGGAGCAGGACCAGCAGGCCGGGAAAAAGGAATAAGTATTTTTTTTTCATTACAGTTGGTTCAGAGAGATGGATATTATTCCACTTCCACAATCAGCTCCACTTCGCAGGCCATATTGAAAGGAAGGGCATTGGTGCCAACGGCAGAGCGGGCATGTTTCCCTTTGTTGCCCAGGGCCAGCACCATCAGATCGGAAAATCCGTTGATGACTTTAGGCTGGTCTGCAAAGTCGGCTGCACTATTTACCAGCCCAAGCACTTTTACAATGCGTTTGATTTTGCTGAGTGAACCCAGTTCTGCTTTCAGTACGGCCAGTTGATTGATGGCAGTAAGCTTGGCTGCATCGTAGCCCTGCTGAACAGTCAGGTCTTTTCCCAGTTTGCCGGTGATATACGATCCGTCTGGTTTAGAAGGGCCTTTGCCCGATAAAAAAAGCAGTTTGCCGGTACGAACCACGTTCACATAATTGGCAACCGGTGCCGAAATGGAAGGGAGTATAATGCCCGCCTCCTGTAATTTTTCTTCCGGTGTTTGTGCAGTTGCACCAAGGCCTGTCAGTAGCAGTCCAGTTAGTAAAATACGTTTCATGAAATTGATTTTCGGGTGATGCCGGCCGGTAATTGCTGCGGATTTTTAATGCGTAATTGTTTGTGAATGCTGAACTGTCCAAATACTACTTCAATATCTCTTCTAGGTACCTTGAATTCCTTTGCCAGGAAGGCAACCATAAAGTCGGTGGCTTTACCATCAGTTGGTGCGGCGCTTACACTGATCTTCAGTTCATTCCCCTTCACTTTGCCAATCTTGTTCAGTTTAGCGCCCGGGGTGCCCAGTACGTTCAGTACCAAAATATTCCCGTCCCATTCATAAAAAGACTCCATGCCAGTTACTTTGTGGCATAAATATAAGATTCCTGGCATAAGCGCTGATTTTTATTAGTCTATTTAAATGATAGACTATATATTTGTCTGATAAAATAACAGGCTTATGGCAATTTCGGTAAACTGTCCGGTAGATTTTATAGCGATCAATGAAAACAAGGTAAGGGTAACAGGATTGATGGTATTGCTACTTTCTGTAGGATACATGGTAACTGAAACACCTTATATTCCCGCCTTTCTGGTGGTTGATTTTTACCTGCGGGCATTTCACCAGGGTAAATACAGCCTGCTGAACTGGGTAAGCACCCGGGTGGAGAAAATGGGCTGGATCGCCGTTAAATGGACCGACCGCGCCCCCAAGCGTTTTGCAGCCCGGATTGGATTTTTACTGACGGATCTTATTTTTATAGCCGCCATTGTAGAACTGCATGCTGCCGCATACTGGCTTGCAGGTGTGCTGATCTTATTTTCATTTCTTGAATCTTTTTTCGGATTTTGTGCAGGTTGTTATGTTTACAGCCTCTATAACAAGATGCTGCAACCCTCAAAATAAATCATGAAAAAACTGCTTTCAATACTTATTGCATCCACCATTGGCCTGGGTGCTTACGCGCAAACCGGTACCAGCTATACACTGGAAATAGAACAATGGATAAAAGGCCGCTATGCCGCTTTGAAGAACACCAAAAGCGGATGGCTGAATCTTGCCGGCCTCTACTGGCTGGAAGAAGGAAAGAACAGTTTTGGGTCCGCAACAGGAAACAATATTGTATTTCCAAAAGGCACTGTTCCTGCCAAAGCAGGCTATTTTGAGCTGAACAATAAAACGGTGACCCTGGTTGCTGAAAAAGACGTAGCACTAAAGGTAAACGGGCAGGGCATCACCGGTAAGCTGATCTATTCTCCGGATTCTGCCAGAAACCCGGTTAGTTCCTATGGTTCCATGCACTGGACGATTATTAAAAGAGAGGACAGAATCGGTATCAGGTTAAGAAACGATCAGAACGAAAGCCTTTTACATTTTAAAGGCATTGACCGGTATCCCGCCGATATTGCCTGGAAGCTGGATGCGATTTTAAAAGAGCCCCTGTATCCAACCACTATTCCCATCAAAAATGTACTGGGCCAAACCCTCCAGATGAAATTGCTGGGTAAACTGATCTTTACCATTCAGGGTAAGATCTACAGCCTGGATGCGGTGGAGGAAGGGGAAGAACTCTTTGTAATCTTCGGAGACGCCACCAATACCAAAACCACGTATGGAGCGGGCAGGTTCATGTATGTGCCCAAGCCGGATGGTTCCGGAAAAACGGTCGTGGACTTCAATAAGGCATTTAATCCGCCCTGTGCATTTACCCCGTTTGCCACCTGCCCGCTTCCTCCGCAGCAGAATATTCTGCCGGTGGCTGTTACTGCGGGAGAGAAGGATTACGGAAAACACTAGTTCCTCATTTTGCAGGTCAAAGACATTTTCATAAATTGGGTAGCTGATATTAGTCAACCCCAAAACCTGACACATGAGAATGCCCCCTTTGCACAAGGTGTACACCTTGCTGTTGTTACTGTTGAATACGATGATCTTTTCATCGGTTACAGCGCAGAGCAGTAAAACCTACGATTCCGTTTTTATTGAAAAATTAAAAATGCAGGCGTTGCAGTCGGTAGACGGCAAACAAAAATCCATCCAGGAAATGGTGGATATGGTATTTAGTTTTGGTGAACTGGGTTTCCAGGAATATGAAACCTCCAATTACCTGACCGGCATCCTGGAAAAAAATGGATTTGCAATAACAAAAGGCGTATCGGGTATTCCCACTGCATGGTTTGCCAAATGGGGCAACGGAAGTCCGGTGATTGCATTGGGCAGTGATATTGATTGTATTCCCAAAGCATCCCAGAAACCCGGTGTTGCATATAAAGCTCCGATTGTGGAAGGCGCCCCGGGTCATGGGGAAGGGCATAACTCCGGCCAGGCCGTGATTATTGCAGCAGCGCTTGCGGTAAAAGAACTGATGCAGAAAAATAATCTGCCGGGAACACTGGTGATCTGGCCGGGTGTAGCAGAAGAGCTCGTAGCCAGTAAGGCCTGGTATATCCGGGATGGATATTTTAAAAATATTGATGCCTGTATTTTTACGCATGTAAGCGGTGATTTTGGCAGCGATTATGGAGACAATGGAGGCAATGGCCTTGTATCTGTGCAGTTTTCCTTTGAAGGGGATGCCGCTCATGCAGCCGGCTCTCCCTGGCGTGCGAAGAGTGCACTGGATGCAGTGGAACTGATGGATATCGGCTGGAACTTTAAGCGCGAGCACCTGAAGCCAACCCAGCGCAGTCATTATGTGATCACCGATGGGGGAGATCAGCCCAATGTGGTGCCTTCCAAAGCCAGTGTGTGGTATTATTTCAGGGAACGTACTTATGCGGATATTAAAAGTATGTTCGAATCTGGTATCAAAATTGCCAACGGAGCGGCTGCAATGACCGATACCAAAATGTCTTACCAGATACTCGGAACAGCCTGGCCTGGTCATTTCAATAAGCCGATGGGGGAAGCCATGCACGCCAATATCATGCGGGTAGGAATGCCGAAGTGGGATGAGGCCGATCAGCAGTTGGCCAGGGCAGCCCAGAAGCTCATGGAAGCGCCCGCAAAGAATCAGCAGGGAGAACCTATTAACGGATTGAACAGTACCATTAAACCGGTTAAGGGTTCCGTACCGTTTTCGTGGGGAGGCGGTTCTGATGATATTGCAGATATCTCCTGGAATATGCCTACCATTGTGTTAAGGTATCCGGCTAATATTCCCGGTTTAAAAGGACACCATTGGGGAGACGCCATTGCAATGGCAACACCGATTGCACACAAGGGTTGTGTGGCAGGTGCAAAAGCCACTGCACTTACATTGATTGATCTTTTTACCAGGCCGAAGTTGCTGAAAGAAGCGAAGCATTATTTTACCGGGGTACAGACAAAAGATACCAAATACATTCCTTTTATTTCGGAGAAAGACCCTGCACCTGCCCATCTGAACAAGGAAATCATGGACCGTTACAGACCGGAAATGAAGAAGTATTACTATGATCCTTCCAAATACAAAACCTACCTGGAGCAACTGGGTATACAATACCCCACACTGTCCAGACAATAACAGCGATTACCTGTAATAAAAAGCTTCACCCGGATCGGGATGAAGCTTTTTATTTTGGAGCTGTTTTGCAGGCCTGTTTAGTTTTTTAATAATAGATCCGCTTCTGCATTGAATTCTTTGATAAACTCCGTATAAAATTTTCCGGTAGCGGGCCCGGTGAAACCGGTATGTATTTTATTGACCTTACCATTCCTGTTGATGAAGAGGGTGGTGGGATAAGAAATGAATTTCTCCAGTGCGGGCAGCGCTTCCTGCACTTTGGCATTTTCCGCAAGACCGCCGAAAACCTGTTCGTAAGAAATATTGAATCTTTTTTTGAAACGGCTCATTTGCTGCTGCGCATAATTAAAATCATTCAGCACCTCAAATTGGATGGCAATGATTTCAATGCCCCTGTTCTTATTCTTTCTGTACCAGTCGGAAAGAAAGGCCGCTTCGTCTGCGCAATTGGGGCACCATGTTCCGCCAATGGTAACGATGACGGGTTTGTTTTTATAACGGGCATCATCCAGGGTAATCAGTTTTCCCTCTATATTTTTAAATGCGAAATTAAACCGGGCTTCTTTTTCTTTAAGAGCGGTCAGGCTGTAAGCGTCTGGTAATTGCGCCTGCTCATTTTTGATGGCTGTAAAAGATTGTTTGCTTCTCAACCCAACCTGGTTACCGGTAATCGAACCGTCTGCATTGACTGTTCCGGTAAAAAGGGTGGGGGAGGATCCGATGAAAACGGATAAGGAAAACAGATTTCCTTCTATAATTCCCTCTGAATAACGGGAGTCTCCTGTTACTCTTAAAAAGGTAGCACTCAGGGCATTGTCCTTCTGTTTAAAAATACCGACAGCCCTGGTTTGTCTGCCACTGTCGTTGGTGAATACCACATCGTACCTGGAGCTGATGTCGGCTACCGGCTTTACACCGGTAGTGGGAAATCTTGTAATAATCTTTTTGGATGCGGTAACAGGGATGGGAGTACCCTTCCCGTTTTGTTTCCTGAGGAAACCATTCAGCGACTGGTCGGAGCTGATGCCCAGGGCAAGCAGGTTATCAAATTGGTCCAGTGATACATACACAGAGTCGCCTTTTTGTATTACACTACCACCGGGATAGGATTCTCCTGCATTGATGAAATACAATGTTGCGTTGGCAGCGCTGCCGCCTTTGATTTCAAAGCTGAATGGAATTTCACCGCCGGATTTCAACGGGAAGCTACCCCTCCATTTTCCGGGTAGCGAAAAACTTTGCTGGGCTGAAGCGTTGAAGAAAAATAATAACAGGGCTGCAAATACGGAGAATAGTTTCTTCATGGTCAATTAATAGTCTATTAGTTAAGTAGACAAATGTACAGGAATAAAATGAATTCAATGGAACGGAGAAAGTTAATTCAACTGAACGGCGGGAAGACGGTAATGCTGACTGTCGTAAACAAACAGTTCTTCAATTTCATAGGTCCAGTATTTGTAAAGCGGTGATTTAACCAGGTACTGGCCGGCTTTTTCCTTGTCGGTGGTATTCAGGGTAATCCAGCAGGTCTGGCTTTCCATGCTAACCGCATAACTATCAATGATGCCCTTGTTAATCAGGTAGTTGATATAGGTTCTGTGCGCAGGCACAAATGACATAAAAGCCTCATCCATCGTGAATTTAATAATTGCCTGAAACTTTTGCATATAGAACACTTTACAGGTAAGTGATTATCAAGTTTCATGCTGATCCCATTTAAAATGGCAATATGTCAAAGGATTGCCCTTTTGTCGGACTGTTTTCACGAAATTTGACGGATTAATTTTCAGACTATGCTTAAAACAATTTCGCTGCTCGTACTCTCTAATATATTCATGACTTTTGCCTGGTACGGCCACCTGAAAGACAAGGGAATGCCCCTTTGGAAAGCTATCCTGATCAGTTGGGGGATTGCTTTTTTTGAATATTGCCTGATGGTTCCTGCCAACAGGATCGGGTACGGAAACGGGTTGAACGGGTTCCAGTTAAAAATTACCCAGGAAATCATTACGCTTTCCGTATTCACCGTTTTTGCAGTACTCTACCTGAAAGAGCCATTTGAAGACAAATACCTGATCAGTTTTTTGTTTTTGGTGGGGGCGGTTTACTTTGCCTTTAAAAAATAAAGGGTATCCTGACCGGATACCCCCCTGTAGAAAGAAAAACAACACTATAGCTGAGGATTCGTTCCCTGTTATTGGTTTTGCGGATCGTTGGAGCCTTGCTTTTTAGTGCCTGCAGAATCCTTGCGCTGTTTCATATGTTCTTTCATTTTTGCTTTCTGTTCAGGCGTCATGTGTTCAAGTCGCTCCTTCATATGTTCTTTCATTTTCGCTTTCTGTTCCGGTGTCATATCTGCGAGCCGGCCTTTCATTTTTGCCCGCATTTCCTGCTTTTGTTCCGGCGTCATTTGTTTGCGCTTTTCCTTCAATTGTTTTCTTAATTCTTTTCGTTGCTCCGGGCTCAGGCTGTCGATCCTTTGTTTCAGTATATCCTTTTTAACAGGTTCGGTGGTTTGTGCAAAAGACCGGGTGCCTGCCAGGCTCAGTACAACAACAAACAGTACAATCATTTTTTTCATGGTGTTTAATTTTATGATGGTAAGACTGGCGTAATGGGGAATGGTTTAAATGATTCAGCGATAGATATCTTCAAAAAAGCGGATTTCCAGAATGGTTTCTCCCTGTAATATCACCGACAGCGCGTTGAACTGAATGTGTTTCCATTGAGGATGCCGGTATTGGTAGGCGGCTGCGGCAATTTTTAAGTGTTTCATTTTCAACAGGCTGATGCTTTCTTCAGGATATCCGAAACGCAGCCCCGACCGGGTTTTAACTTCCACAAAATGGAGTATCGTACTATTGCTGGCAACGATATCTATCTCACAATGCCTGAACCGCCAGTTTCGTTCCAGGATACGGAACCCTTTTTTTTGGAGAAAATTAACAGCAATGTCTTCTCCTTTTCTGCCTGTAAATTGTCTGTACGAATGCATATTTCTTTATTGCATACAAGATATTGCCCGATTGATCGTTATACACAGGAGTAAATACCTGAATATGTTGTTCAATGAACGGATTTTTAAGATTAAAGGAGTGGTTCAACACTATGCCTGGGGCGGGCATTCTTATATACCTGCATTAATCGGAGACCATAATGAGGCCAATAAACCCTGCGCCGAGTACTGGATGGGAGCGCATCCTTCTGCTCCTTCGGTACTGCATATCAATGGAGAGCCGGTTAGCCTGGATCAGCTGTTTAAGGCGGATCCGGCAGGTAATCTCTCACAGGCCGTGGCAGATCGCTTCGGGGAATTGCCTTACCTGTTTAAAGTATTGGATGTGCATGATATGTTGTCGATACAGGTGCACCCTACCAAAGAAGAGGCTGAAAAAGGATTTGACCGCGAAAACGCAGCCGGGATTCCGCTGAATGCCCCCCATCGTAATTATAAAGACCGTAATCATAAACCGGAAGTGATGGTGGCGCTCAGCGACTTCTGGTTATTGCATGGATTTAAATCCAAAGCGGCCCTGGAAGAAACGCTGGAATCCAATGCAGAACTGAGGATCCTGCAAACTTTGTATAAAAAAGAAGGCGCCAGGGCACTCTATCAGTTTGTGATGGAGATGGACCAGGTAGACGTCAATATTCTGCTGGCACCGCTGGTGAAGAGAGAAATCCTTCATGAGCAGGAAGGCCGGCTTAACAGGCAGCAACCCGGCTGGTGGGTGGCTAAATTGTACGAAGGAAAGGAGCTGAACACAGACCTCGACCGGGGTATTTTCTCCATTTATTTCTTCAATATTGTTCAGATTAATCCGGGGGAAGCCATTTTTCAGAAGGCCGGAATACCGCATGCCTATCTCGAAGGTCAGAATATTGAGTTGATGGCCAACAGTGATAATGTGCTTAGGGGCGGATTAACGCCCAAACATGTGGATGTGCCCGAACTCATGAAACATACTTCCTTCGAAGAAGTAATCCCCGAAGTAATGAAGGGGGTGCCTGCAGGACAGGGAGAAAAAATCTACCCATGCCCGGTACCGGATTTTGGCATTAGTAAAATAGAACTTTCTGCAGGTTCGGAATACGAGGCAACTGCCGTAACCCCGGAAATGGTGATTGTAACAGAGGGCGGGGCCATGGTGAACAACAGCCTGGTATTGAAACGGGGGGAAGCGATGGTCATGTTGCCCGGGGGGCATTATCAGGTATATGCATCTGGTAATTGCACCCTGTTCAAGGCTTTTGTGCCTGTTCCGTAAGATTATTCACATACTGGGTAAAATTGAAATGGTAAGAAAGAATTTTACGCCTATTTTTGTCCTGAAACAGTTCAACATGAAAATGAATAAGAACCTGGTTACCGCACTGGTACTGATGATACTGACAACTGCATTGTACAGAGTATTCCCCAACAGACCGCTTGGATTTGCTCCACAAATGGCTGTCGCCATTTTTGCAGGTTCTTTGTTCCTGTCTAATAAGAAATTTGCGTTCTTATTGCCCCTGATCTCCATGCTGGTATCTGATGGAATCTACCAGTTGCTCTACATCAACGGAATAACGGAGATCTCCGGATTTTACAGCGGCCAGATGGTGAACTACCTGTTGATCGTTGGCCTTACTGCTTTCGGCTTCCTGATTAAGAAGAACAACGTGCTGGCGATACTCGGAACCTCCGTTGCCGCACCTACTGTATATTTTGTACTGTCTAACGGATTGGCATGGGTTGCCGGCGGTGGATGGGGACACCCTAAAACGCTGGCTGGCTTAATGGCTACCTATGCAGACGGATTGCCCTTCTATCCCAATAGTATTTATTCAACCGTATTCTTCAGCGCAGTATTGTTTGGCGGATATGCATTGCTGAAACGCAGTGCAGCCAACAGGCATATTGCCTAGTCGTTGTTGATCCCGGCTTCGTATTCTTTGTCAATATGTAAATGATGACCATCGGCTGCTGTAGTGGCCAGTTCATCGCAACGGTTATTGAACGGATTTTCGGCGTGGCCTTTCACCCATACAAAACTGATGTTGAATTGCCTGGACAATTCATGGTATTTGGTCCAAAGGTCCTTGTTTTTTTTGCCCCCTTTAAAACCGGTACGGATCCAGCCGTCCAGCCATTTTTTCTGAACACTGTCCACCACATATCTGCTATCGGTATGAATTGTTATGGGAATATCGTTTTTGGTAAGTGATTGCAACGCAACAATTACCGCCATCAGTTCCATCCGGTTGTTGGTGGTTCTTCTGAAGCCTGCAGAAATTTCTTTTCTTTTATCGCCCCATATTAAAAGGATTCCGTAACCACCCGGGCCGGGGTTACCTCTTGCAGCGCCGTCTGTATAAATATGAAGGGGGTGAGACATGCGGCAAAATAAAGCTAAAATTATTACACCTGAAACACACCTGTTTTAAATGATTCCAATTCCGGGTTATGATTGGCCGCGGCAATACCTTCTGCAATCAGTTTTCTGGTGTCTGCCGGATCAATGATGCCGTCTACCCATAATCTTGCTGCCGCATAATAAGGGGTGGTTTGTTTAAAGTAGCGATCTTTGATCGTATCCAATAATAATTTTTCTTCTTCCGGGGTCACTTCCTTTCCTTTAGCTTTCATGGTAGCAACCTGGATCTGTGCAAGCGTTTTTGCAGCTTGCTCTCCACCCATCACTGCAATTTTTGCGGAAGGCCATGCATAAATAAAACGCGGATCGTAGGCTTTGCCGCACATGGCATAATTACCGGCCCCATAACTGTTTCCGATCACAATGGTGATCTTTGGTACAACAGAATTGGCTACGGCATTCACCATTTTGGCGCCGTCTTTAATGATGCCGCTGTGTTCGCTTCTGCTGCCTACCATAAACCCGGTTACATCCTGCAGAAATACCAGTGGAATTTTTTTCTGATTACAGTTCATGATGAACCGGGCGGCTTTATCTGCACTGTCGTTGTAGATCACCCCGCCAATTTGCATTTCACCCTTTTTGCTCTTGCATACCAGTCGTTGATTGGCTACAATACCCACTGCCCAACCATTGATCCGGGCATAACCACATAAGATGGTTTTGCCATAATCTTTTTTGAATTGATCAAATTCGCTGTTGTCTGCTAAACGCTCAATGATATCAAGCATATCATAAGGTTTCAGGTTCCCTTCGGGAATCACCCCGTAAATGGAGTCGATCGATTTTAAAGGGTCTTTTGCGGCAATCCTGTCGAAGCCTGCAGTAGCAGGAGCTCCCGTTTTGTTCATGATTTTTTTAATATGATCCAGGCAGTCTTTCTCCGTTGAAAATTTGTAATCGGCAATGCCGCTGATCTCCGTGTGCGTTACAGCGCCACCCAGTGTTTCGTTGTCGATCTCTTCGCCAATGGCTGCCTTCACCAGGTAGGAGCCTGCTAAAAAAATACTGCCGTTGCCTTCTACCATCAGGGTTTCATCGCTCATGATGGGCAGGTATGCACCACCGGCAACACAGGCGCCCATCACCGCAGCAATCTGCGTAATACCCATGGCGCTCATCCTTGCGTTGTTGCGGAATATTCTTCCAAAATGTTCTTTATCCGGAAATATTTCATCCTGCATAGGAAGGAAAACACCTGCGCTGTCTACCAGGTAGATAACCGGCAACCTGTTTTCCATGGCGATCTCCTGCATGCGCAGGTTTTTCTTGCCGGTAATCGGAAACCATGCACCCGCTTTAACGGTTTGATCATTGGCTACAATCACACACTGCCTGCCGCTTACATATCCGATGCCTGCAACAGTTCCGCCTGAGGGACATCCGCCTTCATCCTCATACATACCATAGCCCGCAAAAGCGCCGATCTCTACAAAAGGCAGCTCCTTGTCGCATAAATAGTCAATGCGTTCCCGGGCGGTCAGCTTATTTCTTTCCCGCTGTTTTTCCATAGACTTTTTGCCTCCCCCCAGTTTAATTTTCTCCATTTGCCGGTTCACTTCACTTAGCATCAGTTTCATCCAGTCTTCGTTGCGGTTGGTTTCCAAATTCATACGAACAATTGTTAGTTTACAAATATAGGGTTCATTCATGATAGTACATGGTTCAGGAAATTTATGCTTCAATTAAGGTATATTTAACCCATGAGTTACGATTACATCATTATTGGAGCAGGTTCAGCAGGCTGTGTACTGGCCAACCGTTTGTCGGCCGATGCAACCAAAAAAGTACTATTGATTGAAGCAGGCGGCCCCAATAATAAAATGGAAATCCATATCCCCGGGGCATATACCAAACTGAACAGGACTGAGGTAGACTGGCAGTTCTGGACCGAACCGCAAAAAGAGATTGATCAGCGTAAGCTATATATACCAAGAGGTAAAACATTGGGCGGAAGCAGTTCCACCAATGCCATGGCCTATGTAAGGGGAAATAAAGCCGATTTCAATGAATGGGCTGCATTGGGTAATACCGGCTGGGGTTATGAGGAAGTATTGCCCTATTTTAAAAAATCTGAATCCAATGTCAATTTCGATAATGAATATCACGGACAGGACGGACCGCTTTCCGTAACCCTTTCTCAACAGCCCAGCCCATTTGCGGAGGCATTTGTTGAAGCCTGCCGGCAAACCGGCATACCCCGCAACGATGATTACAACGGGGCTGAACAGGAGGGGGCGCATTTATTACAGTTCACCATCAAAGACAATCGGCGGCACAGTACCGCAGATGCCTATTTGAAACCGGTATTAAAGCGGTCGAACCTCACCGTAAAAACCAAAACGCTGGTAAAAAGGGTGATCATCGAAAATGGACAGGCCGTAGGGGTGGAAGTGCAAACTTCCTATTCCGGCTCCGAGCGCATCAATTGCAGTGGAGAAGTGATTCTGACGGCGGGCGCTATACAGTCTCCGCAATTGCTGATGCTTTCCGGTATCGGTGATCCCGCAGAACTAAAACGGGTGGGCATTGATGTATTACAAGCGCTGCCCGGAGTAGGGAAGAACCTGCAGGATCATGTATGGAGCGGGGTTACGGCACTGGCCAATACAGAAACCGGCAATTCATTGCTGAAGAAATGGAATATGCGAAAAGCCATCCTGCAGCATTTACTCTTCCGGAAGGGCCCGCTGGGGAACAGTCCGCTCGAAGCCAATGCGTTTTTAAAATCCGATCCATCCCTGGACCGGCCTGATATTCAGTTTCATTTTGTTCCGTTGGGAATTGCCCCGGATTATTCAACAGACATTTACAATCTCGATACATATTCCAGAACAGATGGACTGGGCATAATGGCCATCCTGATCAGGCCCGAAAGCCGGGGATATGTGAGGCTTAAATCGGCCAATCCAAAAGATGCACCGATCATCCATCCCAATGTATTGTCTACCCAAAGAGACCGGGATACCCTGTTGTATGCGGTAAAGAAATCGATGGAAGTGATCATCGCCCCTGCATTGCAGCAATACATTGATGGAGGTATCGATTTCCCGGTAAACAACGATACTGATGAGGCGTTGATGACCCATATCCGCAAAAGCCTGGAAACCCTTTACCACCCGGTGGGAACCTGTAAAATGGGCGTGGATCCGATGGCAGTGACCGACGCCTCGCTCCGGGTACGGAAAATTAAAGGACTCCGGGTAGCGGATGCCGCCGTGATGCCTACAATTGTATCGGGTAATACCAATGCAGCCGTCATTATGATCGCTGAAAAAGCAGCGGATTTAATCCGCTCAGGTAACTAACAGTTTTGGCGCTAATCAGTTGATTTTGTTTGTTTTGATGACTTTGCGTGCTATGTACACATTGTTTACTATTTTGTGAACATAAAATTGTCCAAATTGGCTACTACAAAGAAAACGATTGCTCCGCAGGAAAAAGTTTCTGCAGATAAGGCTGCACCTGCGGTTGCGCCCAAAAAAGCCGCCGCAAAGAAAGCGCCTGCCCAAAAAACTTCCCATTCTGTTCAACTGAATTTCAAGGTGAAATTTCATACAGTGCCGGGGCAGGATTTATTTATCACCGGGGCGCATCCTTTATTGGGCGCCAATGATGCAAATAAAGCAGTGCCCATGCAGTTCTTCAACGAAGGATGCTGGACAGCGCAACTGGAATGGCCAGCGGGTTCGGATGAAACCGTTTACTATAATTATCTGCTGAAGCATGCAGACGGATCAATTGTAATTGATTGGGGCAAGGACAAATATTTTTCCCTGAAGGGGAATACAGCAACGGAAATCGTGCTGATCGATACCTGGAATCATGCAGGGTATTATGAGAATACTTTTTATGCAGAGGCTTTTCAGGAGGTGTTGCTGAAAAACAATTTTACACCGGTCCGCACTGCAAAAACGAAATCATATACGCACCAGTTAAGGGTCAGGAGCCCTTTGCTGGCAAAGGGACAAACTATTTGTATTGCAGGCTCCGCCCCGGAACTGAATAACTGGTCTGTGATTGATCCCGTATTGTTGAGCAGGGAGGAGGGCAGTGAACATTATACTGTTCAACTGGATCTTTCCAAAGCAACGTTCCCGGTGTCTTATAAATATGGTGTTTACGATATCGAAAAAAAACAGTTTGTTACCTACGAAAACGGTAACAACCGGATATTATATGTTGCAGGTGGAGCAACCATTGTGAACGACGGCTTTGCCTACCTTCCTTCCAATACATGGAGAGGCGCCGGCATTGCAGTACCTGTTTTTAGTCTGCGTTCTCACGAAGGATTTGGCGTGGGTGAATTTTCCGATCTGAAAGCGCTGGCCAACTGGGCTGCAAATGCAGGACTGAAAATGATTCAGATTCTGCCGGTAAACGATACTACGGCCACACATACCTGGAAAGATTCTTATCCATACGCAGCTATTTCTGCATTTGCATTGCATCCAATTTACATGAACCTGTTTGCTATTGCCGGTGAACAACACCATAAGCAGGTGAAAAAACTGGAAGCAGAAAGAGCCAGGTTGAATGCTTTGCCCGTGGTTGATTATGATGAAGTGATCAGGATCAAACTGCAGTTCATAAAGGATGTCTATAAAGACCTGGGGAAGGAAACACTGGCGTCTGCCGGATTCAAAAGTTTCTTTCAGCAAAATGAACACTGGCTAAAGCCCTATGCAGTATTCTGCTATCTACGCGACGAATACGGAACGGTCAACTTTAGCAAGTGGCCTGCTTACAATCAATACAACAGCCAGGAAACAACTGCATTCCTCGATGGGAAATCACCTGCCGGCCTCGACATCGCATTTCATTATTATGTACAGTATCACCTGCATCTCCAGTTAAAGGATGCCACTGCCTATGCCCGCAGCAAAGGAATCATTGTGAAAGGCGATATTGCCATTGGAGTTTACCGATATGGGGCCGATACCTGGCAGCATCCCGATCTGTTCCACATGAATTTTCAGGCTGGCGCTCCACCAGATGACTTTGCCGTGAAGGGGCAAAACTGGGGGTTCCCAACCTACAACTGGCAAAAAATGCAGCAGGACGGGTTTGCCTGGTGGAAGCAGCGTTTTGAGCAAATGAAGCATTACTTTGATGCATTTCGCATTGATCATATCCTGGGCTTCTTCCGTATCTGGAGTATCCCCATGGATGCAGTGGAAGGAATCATGGGACATTTTGTTCCCGCATTGCCGGTTCATGTGCATGAATTTAACCAACAGGGGACCTGGTTTGACTACGACCGTTATACCAAACCCTTCATCACGGATGGTGTGCTTTGGGAAGTGTTTGGTTACGATAATGAACTTGTTAAAAGCATGTTCCTGGATCATGCCAATATCGGCAGTTATACCCTGAAACCCCAATTTGCCACACAGCGTTTGGTGGAAGCTCATTTTGCCGGACTGGAAGATGATGCGCATCACCAAAAGATCAGGCAGGGTTTATATGATCTGATTAGCAATGTACTGTTATTTGATGCCGATGGTAAAGGTCAGTCGTTCCATTTTCGTTTTGGAATGGAAGGCACTTCTTCCTTCCGTTACCTGGAATGGAATACACAACAGCAACTGAAGGCAGCTTACGTGGATTACTTTTACCGCAGGCAGGATGATTTCTGGAAGAAAGAAGCCCTGCAGAAATTGCCGGCATTGAAACGGGTCACCAGTATGGTGGTTTGCGGGGAAGACCTTGGCATGGTTCCGTCCTGTGTACCGGATGTGATGAAGCAGTTGGGATTACTGAGTCTCGAAATACAGCGGATGCCGAAGGACCCGAAGAAAGAATTTTTCCATCCGAACGATGCGCCTTACCTGAGCGTGGTGACGCCGTCTACGCACGACATGAGTACGATCCGTGGCTGGTGGGAAGAAGACAAGATAAAGGTTCAGCGTTTCTATAACAATGAACTGGGGCAGTGGGGTGAAGCGCCTTATTATTGCGAAGCATGGATCAATAAAGCCATTGTAGTGCAGCACTTGCATTCTCCCGCTATGTGGAGTATATTCCAACTGCAGGACCTGGTGGGAATGGATGAGCAGTTGAGAAGAAAAGATCCGCAGGAAGAGCAGATCAACGTGCCGGCTAATCCAAACCATTACTGGAGATACAGGATGCACCTGGATCTGGAAGAATTACAAAAAGCGAATGATTTTAATGAGGAACTTGCAGGATTAATTGTAGCTTCCGGCCGCTAAATTTTTTTCCAGTGATACTCAGTTATAAAGCATCGAATTTACCTTTTGAATATCCGTTTACCATTTCTAATGGAAGAACCAAAACGCATCAGCCCGCATTAATTGTGGAGCTGGCGATGGGGCCTTTTAAAGGAGTGGGGGAAGCACCGGCGATTGCCTATTACCATATCACGGTAGAACAGATGATGGCCGACCTGGAATCGAGAAGAACTATGGTAGAGAAATTCGCCCTTACCGATCCGGAGCGATACTGGCATTACCTGCATCACCTGTTTCCCCAGAATCCCTTCCTGGTATGTGCATTGGATATGGCCGCCTGGGATTTGTACGGGCAAATGAAATCCAAACCATTGTACGAACTCTGGAATACCCAATGGTCCGATAAACTACCGGTATGTGATTATACCATTGGCATAGATACCATCGAAAAGATGGTGGCCAAAATGAAAGCCACCCCATGGCCTGTTTACAAAATTAAACTGGGCACCAGCGAGGATATTGCTATTATGAAAGCATTGCGGGAGCATACCGATGCCGTATTCCGCATTGATGCCAATGCAGGCTGGACCACGGAAGAAGCCCTGGAAAAAATTCCGCAACTGGCACAACTGGGAGTAGAGTTTATAGAACAACCGCTGGCCAAAGATAACTGGGAAGGCATGAAAGTATTGTATGAACAATCTGTGCTGCCGCTGATTGCCGATGAAAGCTGTGTATTTGAACAGGATGTTAAGAAATGCTATCAGCATTTTCATGGTATCAATATCAAGCTGACGAAATGCAGTGGTATTACACCGGCGCTGCAGATGATCAAAGAAGCCAGAACACTGGGCATGAAGGTGATGATGGGCAGCATGAATGAGTCCACTATCGGTTCTGCCGCTATTGCGCATTTCCTGCCGCAACTGGACTATGTGGATATGGACGGTCCTTTGTTGTTGTCCGAAGATCTTGCAACCGGGGTAACCTATGATTACGGTAAGATCCGTCTTACGGGCAAGCCCGGATTAGGCATTACGCTTCAGTAAATCAATCACCACTTTATCAATGGGTAGAGACATGGAGTCGGGGCTGAGTTCATGCCAGTGAATCCAGCGGAAAACCTCTGCCTCCTTAGCCGGATCGGCAACCTGGTGTGGTTCAAAATCGAAGGGCTTTTCGCGGGTTACCAACCCGGACAGATCATTGGCAATCACTTTATAGTAGATGGAAATGATCTGGTCGCGGTTGTTGAATGCGGAGATCTGAAAAAAGTCGGTGGTGTAAATATGATTGCCAATTTCTACCTCCAGGCCCGTTTCTTCCATGAACTCCCTTTTAAGGCAGTCCCTGGTGCCTTCGCCAATTTCCAAACCGCCACCGGGAAGTTTGGTGTAAAAATTACCCCGGATGAACTCATCACTTACCAGCAACCGCTGTTGCTCATCCTGCAGAATTCCATAGATCCGTACATTGAATAATGCCATATGCTAAAACCATTTCTTCTTTAAGAAATACCCGCCGATGATGATGGATACCACCAGCGATAGAATAACCGGAATATAAAACGCATGCGTGGAGTGCTGATAGGGCAGGTCCACATTCATGCCGTAAATACTGGTAACCAGGATGGGCAGCGACAGGATGATGGTGATGGAGGTAAGCCGCTTCATCACATTGTTGAGGTTATTGCTGATGATGCTGGCAAAGGCATCCATGGTGCTGCTCAGGATGTTGGTGTAAATATTGGCCATCTCCAGCGCCTGGCTGGTATCTACAATCAGATCCTGTAAAAATTCTCTTTCTTCCTCGTTCAACCCCAGAAAATTGGTGCGTTCCATCTTCATCATCAGCATTTCATTGCTGCGCAATGCGGTAACAAAGTATACCAGGCTTTTCTGCACCCGCATCAGTTTGAGTAAGTCAACATTGCTGTTGCTGTCGTAAAGGCTCTGTTCGTATTGGTTGCGGCTGTGGTTGATTTCCTTCAGGTAGTCGAGGAAAGTCTGTACCACTTTCTCAAATACTTTCAGCACCATCATGTTTCGCTTGTCGGGATGACTTTTCTGGAAAGTGTTCAGGAATTTTTTGATGGCACCATTGTCGAAGGAGTTCACCGTTACCACCTGGTTATGGGTCAGGATAATACAGATGGGAATGGTGATATAAAAAGCATCGCTGTCGTTGAAAGAGTTGTTCTCTGTAGGCGTTTTAATAATGACAAACTTTACATTGTCTTCCGTTTCATAACGCGGGCGTTCGTCGATATCCAGCGAGTCTCGTAAGAATTCAATCGGAATATCCAGGTCCCTGCTGAGTTCTATGAATTCCTCTTCTTTAAAAGGGGGGACCAGGTTTACCCAAACACCCTGATCGGCTTTATCGATCTCGATGGTTTGTCCGTTTACATTTTTGAAATACTGGATCATCTGTTAGGTTTATTCCCGTGTTAGAAAGTTAATTGGTTCAGGCCTCTATTTGCCCTTTAAAAACAAATACAGCAGGGCCGCATAGCCAGATATTTTCAAACCGTTCTTCCCCTGTTTTGTCAAACTCAACCGCCAGGTGTCCACCCCTGGTTTCCACCTCAACCCTGTTGAATCCGGTTTCGTTATGGGCAAATACAAGGGCCGCCGCAGTAACGCCGGTGCCGCAACTGAAAGTTTCATCCTCCACACCGCGTTCATAGGTTCTAACCCTGATTTTTTTCAGTTCGGGTTCTACAAAGTTTACATTGATCCCATTTTCTTTGAACTCATCACTGTAGCGTATTTCACGACCTTCCTTCACCGCATCCAGTGTTTCCAGATTTTGTACTTCCTTAATGTAATGGGGAGAGCCGGTATCCAATACGGCAGCATGTCGCAGGTTTTCGATGGCGTTAACATCTTTCATCTTCAGGTGAATCCATTGATTCTTGCCAAAATGCGCTTCATGAGGCCCGTCTGTTGCTACAAAATGATATTCGTCTTTATGAATACCGCAATCGTAGGCAAAACGGGTCAGGCAACGACCGCCATTTCCGCACATGCTCCCTTCAGCGCCGTCTGCATTGTAATACTTCATTTCGAAGTCGTATTCAGCCGAGCTGTTGAGTAACATCAGGCCATCGCCGCCAATGCCGAAACGGCGGTCGCAAAGTTGCTTCACCTGTGCTTCGGTCAATTGGATATTCCCAGAACGGTTATCGATAATGATGAAATCATTACCCGTTCCCTGGTATTTGGAAAACTGAATCAGCATCCTGCAAATTAATGGGAAAAAGGGAAGAAGGAAAGGATTTAATTCTGCTTGTGTTCCAGGTTTTGCCGGCAGTAATGCAGGATCTGATCCAGGCATGCTTCCAGCTTGGTCAGTTCCTCCGGTTTAAAATGCCCGAAAGACTGAGACATTTTAATCTGGGTCTTTAGTTCGGCATAGGCAGGAATGAATAATTCGCTGTTTCTTTTGAGGTGAAGCCTGCTGCTGCTGCCCGCAAATACCGCCAGGCGGTTACAGACCAGGGTGATGGACTTCCTCAATTGGCCGGTCAGTATAAAACGCTGTTGCAGGGGCAGTAAACAGGTTAACCTGAATACCTCTCCGGCTACCGAAATGGCATGTTGATAAACCGATATGTCGGGACGGAGCGTTTGGGACATATGACGAATTTATGGAACAATGCCGAGGGAGCAAAAAAATTATTGCACCGTACACAATATTTCGAGCGATTTTACGATAAGCGCTTCTACGGCTTTCGCGCCGTCTTTACTAAATTCCTGTTTTACCCTGTTTGCAACTATTGCATTAAGACTCAGGCAGTAATGGTTTAGTAATTTTCCTAATCCATAAATAGCGGCTGTTTCCATCTCAAAATTGCTGATCCGGTGATTGCCGTAGCGGAAGCTGGTAAGCTGGTCTACCAGTTCGGGGTATTGCAGCCCGAGGCGTAAAACCCGTCCCTGGGGGCCATAAAAGCCGGGGCAGGTAACCGTGATACCCTGGTGGAACCCCTCTACAAAATACTTCTGAAGCATGGGGGCGGCAGAAGCAATGGAAGGAACGGAAACATGCTGGCCAATTTTGGTGTGGTTGATGAATTCCTGCACAATGGCCAGTTCTTCATCGTTGTTTTGCTGGCGGTAAAAATTCATCAGGTTGTCGATGCCCAATCCATGGGTGCTGGCTACAAAGGCATCTACCGGAATGTCTGCCTGTAAGGAGCCGGATGTCCCGATCCGGACAATCTTTAAGCGGCGCAGTTCCGGCCGGATGGTCCTGGTTTCAAAATCTATATTGGCCAGTGCATCCAGTTCGTTGAGCACAATATCAATATTGTCGGTTCCGATGCCGGAAGATAGTACCGACAGGCGTTTATTGCCTATATATCCGGTATGGGTAATGAATTCCCTGTGTTCAAAAGTCCCTTCTATTCGATCGAAATGTTTACTCACTTCCGCCACGCGGCCGGGGTCGCCTACGGTGATTACGGTATCTGCCAGTTCTTCCGGTCTGAGATTCAGGTGGTATACGGCTCCTCGGCTGTTGATGATTAATTCGCTTTCTGCAATTCGTTTCATAATGGGCTAATTAGCAGGTAAATTTCGTTATTTCTTATTTAGAATTTTAAAATTAGTTTGATTCCGCTATTTTTGCCGTCCAGTTAAAAGGTCCTGTGGCCGAGTGGCTAGGCAGAGCTCTGCAAAAGCTTCCACAGCGGTTCGAATCCGCTCGGGACCTCTACCGTACAAAAAAGAAACCCCCGATTTCCCGGGGGTTTCTTTTTTGCTTAATAAGTTATTGATATATAAAAACTTTACAGGAGTACAAATACTTAATTGCCAGCTTTCTGCCCATCTTTTGGCAATACCTGCGGCTGCAACATTATAATTTGCTGATTTTAAAGAAGGCAGTTATCAATCTTTGATATACGAATGATATTGGAATAATAACTATAATAGAAAGTATCACTATATAAATAGAACTTAAATTGTTGATTAATGCAGATAAGGTAAATAAAACTAAAATATGCAGAAGATAAACAGGCAGTGAAATTTCACCAACAAATACAAAGAATTGATTGATCGGTTTTAATCTTAAATGGTATAAGAAAATGGCTAATAGCGTATATCCTGAAAAAGCAAAAATATCATTATATAATTTTCCTACAGCTCCACCTTTTAATGCTAAAAAGCCATATACCGAACTACATAATAGCCCTGCAGTTAACAAAAGAAATTGATTGGCTTTTATGCTAATTATTTTTTCATTTTTAGATACCTTTTCGGCAATAATTATACCAAGCGCAAACTCCCAATAGTATTGTAAAAAAAAGCTATTCCATATCCTTGCATCTTCTTTGTTTATTAGAAATACCAGCGTTGCCCAGCCAATGCTAATAACAAAGCCTGATATTAAAAACAGTTTGTTTTTTAATTTGGACTTCAACCAAATAATGATGTAGAAAGTTAGATAGAATTGCAATATCATTGAAATAAACCATAGTTGGTATCCGTATGATCCAATAATGCTTTCATCAAACATTTTATACAAAAAAATATGTCCCCCTAAAGCGTAGAATGAATTGTGATAAACTGGGATAAAAACAGATAGTATTGCAGAAAGTAATACCACAAAAATGTATGGTATGTAAATTTTAGTTATCCGTCTTTTTAAAAACAGTGAATACTTTATTGGTTTTTTATTATACGAATAATATAGCCCGAACCCGGATAAGAATACAAAAAGATGAACACCTGTCCCACCGAAAAAAATGATTTTATCAAAAGGATTTGGAAGCTGTAAATATTGTAAATAATGAAATATTAATATTGTAAATATTGAATACCCCTTTAAAAAATCTACTATTTCAAATCGTTTCATTTTCTGTTCCCGGTTTATAATTAATTCTGTGCTATAATGAAGTTCTTTTGCCATCATTAAAGAATGCTTCAATTTCTTTTATTCATTTTTTGCTTGATTCATCTGTAAGGACAGTAGTCCGCAGAATGCTTATATAAATTATCGGGTGATGGGCTTTTGAAGAGCTAATTATATGCAATACCTACAAAATATAAAAAAAACACCGGAATAGCCTAATTTCGGGAAGGATTATAATGTAATAGCAAGTATGAAGTATTCACAACAAATAGGAATGATGTTGGCGCTGGCGGTGATTGGCGTATGCTGGATGCCATGGGTGGTAATAGAGAGTAAAGCCATATTGGTGGATGGGTTTCATACAACCGGAACCAATTTCGGCCGTCCCGGGTTGTTTCTTTCCTATGCCAGTGGAATGGCTTTTGTGTTGTTCATCCTGAATAGAATCTGGGCCAAAAGAACCAATGTGTTTATTACCACTTTTGCTTTTGCATGGTCTGTCCGCAATTACCTGATCCTCTCTGCCTGTTATGGAGGAGAGTGCCCGCAAAAACAGCCGGGGCTTTACCTGGAAGTGGCATTAACTGCCATGATGCTGTTGATGAGCCTGCTCCCCAAAATGGATATAAAAAATAAATGACCATATGGAAAGCATCGATGAAATAGACCTGACCATACTCAGGCATCTTCAGAAAAATTCAAAAATCACCGCCAAAGAACTGGCTCAGATATTGAATATTACCATTTCCCCTGTGTATGAACGGGTGAAGCGCTTGGAACAGTTGGGTTATATCAAGGAATATGTGGCCATCCTCGACAAGGTTTTATTGAACAAGTCCATTACGGCTTTTTGCCAGGTTTCCATGCGCTATCACAATGATGCTTTTTTCGATAAGTTCGAAAAGGAGGTTATGACCCTGGAAGAAGTGCAGGAGTGTTACCTGATGGCCGGGCAAATTGACTTTTTGCTCAAAATCAATATTGGCAGCCTGCCCGAATATCATGAGTTTGTCAAAGGGAAATTGGCTCGTTTAGACAATGTGGGTACACTGAATACGATCTTTGTATTGAAAGATATCAAGCAGGGGCACTCTATTGTTATTTAATTTTTAAGGTTTCCTGAGGTTTGTTAAAAACTATAAAATAAAGGAATGTTTGGAAAAACCCAATAAACATTCGGTGAATAGTCTTAAAGATATATTAAAAAAGATAAAATATCTTACCAAAAATCTTATCGCAGGAAAAATATCTGATACTGCATTATTTTACCGTTAATTTTTCTAAAAATAACGGCAATTTGCCATTTTCGTAAGAAAGATTCTTTTGACCATTTGGCGCTGTTCTATTTGGCTCTGTAAAGGCTAAACTTTGGAGGACAAGTAAAAATACCTTGTTGGATATCTTTCCGGCAAGTAAGAGAGGCCAGATAAAGCCTCTATTTTTTCTTGTACAACACCTAACTGAACCTTTAAACCAAACACTGCAACGCTTATGAGATGCTTCATTGTTCTTCTCACGCTCCTTTGCATTTCTGCAAAGACCATTGCACAAGACCGTGCAATTTCGGGTAGGGTAACATCTGCCGATGGTGGATTACCCTTGAATGGTGTATCCATTTCTGTAAAAGGCAAGGCAATTGCCACTACCAACGCTACCGGCTCTTTCAAATTCAATATTCCTGCCGGAGCCGACTCTATCCGTTTTGACTATGTAGGCTACCAGAGTCTGTCGATTAAGGCTGTTCCTGCTGCTGACCTGGACCTGGTACTACAGTCGCTTCCCAATGTAATGAGTGAAGTGGTTGTAACCGGCTATGGCCAACAGAGCCGTAAACTGGTTACCAGTGCAATTACTACTGTAAAAGCAGCCGACATCGCCAATGTTCCGGTAAGCAGCTCCGACCAGTTGCTGCAGGGACGCGCAGCCGGTGTGCAGGTCAATTCCAACTCCGGTACGCCCGGGGGTGGTGTATTTGTCCGTATTCGCGGTACCGCTTCCATTAATGCTTCCAGTGATCCGCTGTATGTAATTGATGGAGTGCCTGTACAATCAGGTAACCTTTCTGCCCTTGGATTGGGAGGAGGTGTAACCAGCCCGATGGCGGATATCAATCCTGCCGATATTGAATCTATGGATATCCTGAAAGATGCGTCTGCTACCGCTATTTATGGAGCAAGGGCCGCCAACGGGGTGGTATTGATTACCACCAAACGAGGTACTGCAGGAAAAGCCAAGATCAATTTGGGTATGTATTATGGTACACAGGACCTCAATAAATATCCTGCCGTTACCAATGGTTCCACTTTTGAAACCCTGATGAACGAATCTGCTGTTAACAACGGTAAAACGGCTCCTTATGCCAATCCGGCTGCTGCCATCAATACCAATTGGGGCGACCTGATTTTTCAGAAAGGGGCAACCCGCAATATCGATATCGGTATCAGCGGCGGTTCCGATAAAGTAAAGTACATGGTTTCTGCCAATACCTTCCTGCAGGAAGGAGTGGTGAAAAAATCTGATTTCAACCGTACCACTGCAAGAGTGAACCTGGAATTTACGCCCATCAAAAATCTGAAGATGGGTACCAATATCCTGTACTCCAATAACAGGAGAGGAAGACTCAGAAATGACGATAATATCTCCGGTAGTTTGGGAAGTGTCTTCTTTTATCCTTCCAATATTCCGGTACTTAATGCAGATGGTTCTTACCTGAAGATTCCTACGTTTGAGCATCCGCTGGCAGCATTGTACGAAACCAAGATCGGCATGCGAACCAACCGTTTCCTTGGATCTGTATTTGCAGAGTATGAGTTTATCAGGGGTTTGAAACTACGTTCCAGCTTCAGTCTCGATTATAGTAATATAGAAGAGAATGTATATGATAACTCGTTAACCAATGCAGGTTCTGCGGTAAATGGCAATGCCCAGGCTTCCAGCACCAATAACAATAACTGGATCCAGGAAAACGTATTGACCTATAACTTTGGCATCGGTAAGCATTCTGTTACCGCCCTGGTAGGTACTACCATCCAGGAATCTAAAACAAACCTGATCACTGCTATTGGTCAGCAGTTCCCGAGTGATGCATTTACACAAATCATTTCTGCAGCGGTACAGCGTTCTTCCAGTTCTGCTACCAGTTGGGGTATTGGTTCTGTGTTTACAAGAATTAACTATGATTACGATCGCAAATACCTGTTCACCCTCAATGTGAGAAGAGACGGATCTTCCCGTTTTGGCCAGGCTAATCAGTATGGTACATTCCCTTCCATGGGATTTGGCTGGTTGCTGACAGAAGAAAAATTCATGGAGAACCTGAAAGCAATCAGTATGCTGAAGCTTCGTGGTAGTTATGGTATTACCGGTAACCAGAGTGGTATTCGCGACTTCCAGTCTTTGGGACTATGGGGTGGAGCTGCATATGGAGACATTCCGGGTATTACTCCTACACAGCCCAGCAACCCTCAACTGAAATGGGAAACCACCAAGCAAACGGATCTGGGCGTGGATGTTGGTTTATTCAACAACCGCCTGAACTTTACAGTGAACTATTATAACAAGCGTACGGAAGACCTGTTGCTGGATGTATCCATTCCACGTTCTACCGGTTTCAACGTACTGACCCAGAACTATGGTATCATTCAGAATAAAGGGGTTGAGTTCAGCGTGAGCGGAGACATTCTGCGTCCTGTCAAAGCAGACGGATTAAAATGGAATGCCAGCCTGAATATTTCTCACAACAAAAACAAGATTGTGAAACTGGCTGCTCCTTTCAACGTGTATAACAGGGACCTCTACCGTTACCAGGAGGGTGGTGAAATGTTCTCTTTCTACCTGCATCCTCAAACAGGCGTGAACCCTCAAACAGGAGCCATTGTATTTGAAGATGTGAACGGCGACGGAAAATTTGATGTGAACAACGACCGCAGAATTGTTGGTTCTGCCAACCCTGATTTCACAGGCGGTTTTACCAATAACCTCAGCTACAAAGGATTTGATCTGATGGTATTCTTCCAGTTCTCTTACGGAAACGAGCAGTTGAACATGAACCGTTTCTTCCTGGAGCATGGTGGTACCAGAAGCACCAACTACTCTTTAAGTCAGCTGGATCGCTGGCAAAAAGCGGGCGATATTACCATGATCCCTAAGATCAATGCCGCCAACTATGCCAGTAACCTGCGCCCTTCCCGTTTCATGGAAGACGGCTCTTACATGAGATTGAAAAACATTTCATTGGGTTACAATCTACCATCCTCCCTGTTGTCTAAAGTAAAGATCTCTTCTGCAAGGTTCTATATTTCGGCTCAGAACATCCTGACCTTTACCAAGTATACAGGTATGGATCCTGAGTTAACCGGAACCGCTTCCAATGCACTGACTCAGGGCATTGAGTTCTTTACCATGCCTCAGGCCAAAACATTTATGGCGGGCTTTAACGTCACATTTTAATCACAGATCAATCAAGAGCTATGTTATATAATACAAAGAGATTACAATTGATCCTGTTCATGTTTTTGAACTTAGGATTGCTTTCGTCCTGCAGCAAAGTGCTGGACCAGCAACCACAGAATGAAGTGGGTGATGGTGCCGCTATCGTCAATAAAAAAGGTGCACTTGCAGCTGTTGCGGGTATGTACAACGAGTTGCAGAATGGTGATTATTACGGAAGGAATTTCCAGATCATCAGCGACGTTTCTGCAGACCAGGCACAGAGTATCGGTACCTGGGATTTTTACCGCGAAATGGATACCTACCAGGTATCGTTGGGTAACCAGGAAAACGGATTTTTCTATGCAAGGGCTTACCGTGCCATTAACCTGGCCAATCATATCATAGAAAAAGTGCCCGGAATTACGGATGCCACTGATGCAGAAAAGAACAAGATGACCGGTAATGCCTACTTCATCAGGGCGCTGGCTTATTTTGACCTGCTGCGTGTATACGGCGGTGTTCCGGGTAAGTACGGAACAATGGGTTTGCCAATTGTGACTACTCCCTTTAAAGGAGTGGACGCCTCTACCATGGTTGCCCGTTCTACACTGGCGGAAGGATATGCCCAGGTGGAAGCTGATCTGCTGAAAGCCGAAACAGCTTTACTGGTTTCTGCAGACAGGACCACTGCTTCTAAATCTGCTGCAAGGGCATTGCTCTCCAGGCTGTACCTGTATACCGGCAACAATGCCAAAGTGTTGCAGTATTCCAACCTGGTTATTACAGATGCGAATTACACTTTGCTGCCCAACTTCCTGGAAATCTTTAACGGTAAACTGACCACTGAGTCTATCCTGGAATTAAACTTCAACTCTACTGATCAGAGCGGAATGAGGAACTGGTATGTTCCAACCTCCAAGGGCGGGCGTGGCGATCTTTGCGCACACACCAGTTTTTACCAAACCGCTACTTCCAATCCTAGTGATATAAGGGGAACGCTGTTTGCCTATGAGCCTACCGCAAAGATCTACTACCCAACCAAGTACATTAAGGCAGGTAATATAGACAACGTGCATATTTTAAGAATGGCTGAAATGTACCTGAACCGTGCAGAGGCCAAAGCCAATACAGATGATCTGACCGGCGCCCTGACCGACCTGAACCTGGTGAGAAGAAGAGCCGGTATCGCCGATACGGCTGCAGTTACCAAAGCCACTGTGCTGGGCGCTATCTGGAGAGAAAGAAACCTTGAATTTGCCTTTGAAGGACATCGTTTCTTTGACCTGGTGAGAACAGGACAGGCGTTGATTGCATTGGTGAATGTGGAACGTAAGAATGGTACACCGGTAACACTGGATGTAGCGGGAAAACAGGTGTTTCCGATTCCTTCTTTTGAAGTGGATGCCAACAATAAGATTGTTCAGAACGAAGCTTATAAATAACCCCAATAAATAACCAATTATGAAATGTAAAAATCTCTTCATCGGAGTGCTTGCATTGATGACGGTACCGGAGTTGTATGCGCAGGAAGGTACTGTTGCCAAAAAGAAATCCGAATCATCCTTCTTTGCGGGAATGCAATACCGCAATGTAGGACCCAACAGGGGCGGCCGCTCATTGGCTGCTACGGGTTCTGCAGCCAGAAAGAATGAATATTATTTCGGTGCTGTGGGTGGCGGATTATGGAAAACAACAGACGGGGGCAACTCCTGGAACCCGGTAACCGACGGACAAATCAAAAGTTCATCAGTGGGCGCTGTTGCGGTGTCCGCTTCCAATCCGGATGTGGTTTATATCGGAACGGGAGAATCTGAGTTCAGGGGAAATATCATGCAGGGGGACGGGGTGTATAAATCAACCGATGCAGGAAAAACCTGGAAGCATGTTGGATTGAAAAATTCACAGACTGTTTCCAGAATCAGAATTCATCCTACCAATCCGGATATTGTTTATGCGGCAGTTTTAGGACATGCTTTCGGCCCGAACGAAGAAAGAGGTGTGTTCAAATCTACCGATGGCGGTAAGAACTGGAAAAAGGTTTTATACAGGAGTGAAAAAGCAGGTGCAGAAGACCTGATCATTGATCCGAACAACCCCAATATACTATACGCTTCCATTTGGGAAGTTTACCGTACACCCTGGATGATGTGGGGCGGCGGCGGTGGCAGCGGTCTGTTTAAATCTACCGATGGTGGCGAAACCTGGGAAGAACTGACCCGTAAGCCGGGTATGCCAACAGGTTTGGTAGGAAAGATCGGCGTTACCGTATCTCCGGTTGATTCCAAAAGAGTATGGGCAATCATTGAATCCGATTCCGGTGGTGTGTATCGTTCCGATGATGCAGGTCAAACCTGGAAATACCTGAACAAGGATCGTAAACTGCGCCAGCGTGCGTTCTACTATTCCCGTATTTATGCAGATCCGAAAGACCTCAATGGCGTGTATGTATTGAACGTAGGTTTCTTCAAATCACTGGATGGCGGTGTTAAGTTCGATAAAGCATTCAGGGTGCCACATGGCGACAACCATGATCTCTGGATAGATCCGACCGATCCGCTTCGGCTGATTGAAGCGAACGATGGCGGTGCAACGGTTACAGTGAATGGCGGTACTACCTGGACGGATGAAGATTTCCCAACTGCCCAGTTGTATCATATTATAGCTACCAATGATTTCCCATATCATGTTGCCGGCGCACAGCAGGACAACAGTACTATAGTAGTTCCTTCCAAAGGATGGGGACATATGGTAAGCCGTACCAATTCTGTTAAGAAGGGTATGGGCTATGCTTACGAAGTAGGTGGTGGCGAAAGCGGATACATTGCACAGGATCCCAAAAATCCGGATGTATTCTATGCCGGCAGCTACTCTAACTTACTAACCAGGATCAACCGGGTAACCGGCGAAAGAAGAGAAGTGCAGCCTTACCCACGTTACTTTATGGGAGAGCCAGCCAAAACACTGCCTGAGAGAGTACACTGGACTTATCCGATTGTATTCAATCACAAGGATCCAAGCAGAATGTATGTAACTTCCCAACATGTATGGTATACCAATAATGAAGGCCAGACCTGGGAAAAAATCAGTCCGGATCTTACCCTGGCAGATACCAGTACAATGGGTATCAGCGGTGGCGTAATTACATTGGATATGAGTGGTCCTGAATTGTACAGTACCGTATACGCACTGGCGCCTTCATATCATGATGTTAATACCATCTGGGCTGGTTCTGATGACGGTCTGATCCATATTACCAGGGACCACGGCAAGAGCTGGAAAAATATTACCCCTTCCGATATGCCAAAGCATACAAGGGTGAGTATCATCGAAGCGTCACCGCACAAACCCGGTACCGCTTATATCGCAGCCAAGCGCTACCAGATGAATGATCGCGAACCCTATATCTGGAAAACAGATGATTATGGTGCAACCTGGAAAAAAATTGTAAAAGGTATCCAGCCGGGAAACTATGTTCATGCTATTCGTGAAGATGTGGTACGTCCGGGATTATTGTTTGCAGGAACAGAGTATGGTGTGGTAGTATCCTTTGATAATGGAGACAACTGGCAATCACTGCAATTGAACCTGCCTGTTACACAGGTATCTGATATGGTAGTGAAAGACAATGATCTGGCCATTGCAACACATGGAAGATCTATGTATATTCTTGATAATATTAATCCGATCAGGGAATACAAGCCGGAGCTTGTTGGCAAAGCATTGCACCTGTTCCAGCCTGTTGATGCTTACCGTCGTTTAGGCAACGCTGCCTTCCAGTACTACCTGGGCGGCGAGCCAGACAGCATTACTGTAGAAATTTCAGATGCATCCGGAAACCTGATCAAAAGCTTTGCCGGTAAAAAGCCTGACTCTACTGCTAAAAAAGCGGCAGCAGCGGCTCCTGCAGAAGAAGAGTTTTATTTTGGCGCTGGTCAGAAAAACCCAACTGTAAAAAAAGGGCTGAATGTATTTGAGTGGGACATGAAATATCCGGGAGCGGCGGTATTTGATGGTATCATTCTTTGGGGTGCAAGGCCTCAGAGCGGGCCAATGGCTCCTGATGGCAAATACCAGATTAAGATAACCGCCGGAGGAGAAACAGTCGCCAGTAGTTTTGACATCAGGCTGAACCCTAATTTCAAAAACGTAACATCGGCTGATATCCGCGAACAGTTTGAACTGGCTTCCAAAATCAATAAGGAAGTGAGCAAGGCAAATGAAGCGGTGATCAAAATCCGTGATTACAAAAAGAAAATTGCGGCGCAGAAGAAGATCGGTGCAGACCTGAAAAAGATTGTGGATGAACTTTCCGTAATTGAGGAAACTATTTACCAGGTGAAAAACCAAAGTAACCAGGATCCGCTGAACTTCCCGATCAGGCTGAACAACAAGCTGGCCTCTTTACAACGCACCGTTGAAAGCGGCGAGGCAAGACCAACCGACGACTCTTACAAAGTGTTCAATGAACTGAAAGCCGAGCTGGATGTACAGATTGCAGCATTGGATAAAGTCATTGCCAATAAAGCATTGAGTAAAATCAAATAATGTAGTATCCAATATCTTTTTTTTTAGTTTAAGGAAGGTTGTCAAAGTAAAAAGAGAGTAGAATCATTCATTACGGATGATTCATACTCTCTTTTGATTTTATATAGCTGAAGTAAATAGCAGGGACCGATCAGGCCAGGGTTTGCAGTGCATCGCCAATGAGCTGAACGCATTCCAGTATCTGCTCCCTGGTAATCAGCAGGGGAGGCGCAAAGCGGATTTTATCACCATGGGTTGGTTTGGCCAGCAAGCCCCGGTCTTTTAATGCAAGGCAAAGGTCCCAGGAAGCATCCGGGTTATCGTGTTTAATTACAATGGCGTTCAATAATCCTTTACCGCGAATGGTTGTGATAAAGGGTGACTGCAGTTTGGCCAGCTCGCTGCGCAGCAGCTCACCCATCGCTGCTGCATTCTCCGTCATCTTCTCTTCTTTCAGTACGGTTAAGGCCGTAATAGCTACGGCACAGGCCAACGGGTTGCCTCCATAGGTAGAACCATGTTCACCGGGTTTGATGTTCAGCATGATGAAATCATCCGCCAGTACAGCGGATACCGGTAATACGCCACCACTCAGTGCCTTGCCCAGGATCAGGATATCCGGACGTACATTTTCATGATCACAGGCCAGCATTTTTCCCGTTCTTGACAAACCGGTCTGAATTTCATCTGCAATGAATAATACATTGTACCGGGTGCAGAGTTCCCTTACTCTGCGCAGGTACCCTTCATCCGGAACCACCACGCCGGCTTCACCCTGTATGGGTTCCACCATGAAAGCACATACATTCGGATCCTGCAATGCTTTTTCCAATGCAACCGTATCGTTGTAAGGAACCAGGTCAAAGCCGGGCATAAACGGACCAAAATCCTTGTAACTGCTGGGGTCGGTGGAGGCAGAAATGGCTGCAAGTGTTCTTCCCCAGAAGTTTCCTTCTGCAAAAATTACGCTGGCTTTATTTTCCGGAACGCCTTTTTGGGCGTAGGCCCATCTGCGGGCCAGTTTAATGGCTGTTTCGCCGCCCTCAACGCCGGTATTCATGGGCAATACCTTATCGTAGCCAAAATATCCGGTGATGAACTTTTCATACTCGCCCAGGAGGTTGTTGTGAAACGCCCTTGAAGTAAGGGTGAGTTTCTTCGCCTGATCAATCAGGCTGGCAATAATGGCAGGGTGGCAATGCCCCTGGTTTACTGCAGAGTAGCCGCTCAGAAAATCGTAGTATCTTTTTCCATCCACATCCCATAAAAAAACGCCTTCGCCTCTTTCCAGTACTACAGGAAGGGGGTGATAGTTGTGTGCGCCATATTGTTCTTCCAGCTGCAGATACACAGCCGCTTTCGGGGATAATACAGAAGTATCCATTGTAATTGGTTAATGAGGTCAATAAAATCAATAAAGGTCCGGGAACAGCATCCCGTTGGTGCAGCAGGGTATACAATCAGTAACCACCAAGTGGATGATCGAGAAAATCGAGGTTGAAATGCAGAAAATGCAAATTGATCATAGTATCCGCAAATTAATAAATTTCGGTTGTATTACCGGAAATAGTTATTTTCATTATATATAATGATTGTATATGAAAATGATTAAAACAGCAATTTATGCACTACTGGTGCTGGTGATTGTCTTTTCTGTATTTTAAACTTAGTATTTTTTAAATGGCTTTTTTAGGGGAATTATCATTGTTACTTATTCCAAATAATATTCTGAGGAATTTGCTCCTTTTTATAAATTCATAACATGTCAAACTGCCACAAATTGTTCCTATCAATACAATGCAAAATTTTATTTGTACATTGATTGCTACTGGCAACACTAAACTGCATGATAACCCTAAAAATATCATATGTACTATATAAATAGGGTATGCCGCTTTTGAGAAATAGAAAAGTAATCTATGTGGAATATTTAGATATTGCTTTGCAAATGCTAAAATCGTAAACACCCAAAGGCAAGTTTCGATAGGCAAATTTACTTTCTGAGGAAATGATAAATAATTTCCAAGCCTTACTATAAAAAATGTAGTAGCAAGAATCAAAAAAGGCCATCTAAATTTTGCCAGGTTATTCCAAAACGACTCTCCTGAAAAAGCAAATAAACACCCGAAAATAAATGCTAACCACCCTAAAAAGAAACCATGCGTTGTGGAGGCATACATTTCGTACATAGGTGGATTGGCAATAACAGTTTCTATAACAAAACAAATAATTACTAATAGATACATGATTGGGCTGCTAATTAATTTTTGAAGTTTAAGTGCCAATAAACTATTTGACGCCCTTTTTAAATAATATAATGGAACAATACTTAAAATAACATAGCACAAGATATTTACCAAAAACCAAAGGTGTGATGCCTGTGGAATGTATTGAAGTTTCCAGTCATAATAATTTTGCAGCATGAGTAGATACACTGGTGCAATAAATACTATTCCGAATACCAATGGTATACCTATTCGTTGTCCTCTTTCTTTTAACAATTGATGCCAGTTTCTATTTTTAAAGGAATAGAAAACACCGATACCTGAAATGAAAAACAAAATAGGTATTCGCCAAACGTTCAGCATGGTCATAGGAATCCACAATGATTCCCATGATTCTGTATTTACCATGAAGCCAATCATAAGCCCCCATGGTTGGAAAACAATTGCCACATGATATACCATCAATAAGGCAATGGCTATCACACGTATCCAGTCAATAAAATGTTTTCTATCTTGCATTATGTTTTATTTTAGCATTGCTGCGATAACCGGTCTGTTTTTCTTCAGATATTCATAATCTAACTTCAGTCCTAACGGAGCTAATGAGCTGCCTAACATATCATAAATAGGTTTTGCATCTTGAAAGGAAGTTGAAACAGTTTCAAGGGCGGTATTGCCAAATTTGTTTTTTATTGTTTTATCAGCATTTTTTGCCAATAATATTTTCACTAGTTCAGTTCTGCAAAAAAAGGCTGCCGTCATAAGTGCTGTAGAGCCGTCATTATTTTGAATGTTGAGCTTTGCCCCGGCATCAATCAGTAATTTTGCGATTTCAGTTTTGCCAAATAGTGTTGCACTGATTAGTGGTGTGCTACCTCCAAATTTTTCTTTTTCGTTTAAATCTGACTTTGCGGCAATATGTTGCTTTATGGCAACAATATCCTCTTTCATAATCGCTGTATGAACATCAGTAGGTGGTGCTACTTGCGTTACACTCACTTTTTTACTTTGACCATTTTGTCCGCAGGCGGGTAATGCAAGGACTGAGATTACCATTACAATGAATGATAGTTGTTTAATACTTGAAATCGTTTGTAAAATCATTTTTTTATTTGTTTTTAGTTTTAATTTTTCAATGCCTTTTTAATTATTCGCATAAGGGTGCCTAAAATCACAGATTGTGAAATTTATTTTTGAGAAATAAATTGGTAGTTTACTTTAGTGCATTAATGATTTTCTTCATCAACAAATTCTAAAATATCAGCAGGCTGACAGTTTAGTGCCTTACATATAGATTCTAAAGTGCTAAAACGTATCGCTTTCGCTTTTCCCGTTTTTAGAATAGATAGGTTAGAAAGCGTCAGCTCAACTTTTTCTGATAGCTCGTTAAGTGACATTTTTCGCTTTGCCATCATTACATCTAAGTTTACAATGATTGGCATAACTATACAGTGAAATCGTTTTCGTTTTGAATTTCAACACCTCTTTTAAAAATTTGTGATATAACATAGACAACAGCCGACATCAAAATAAAAGCCTGGCTGTCTTCCCAAAACTGATTTAGTTTGTCGGTTTCGTATCCATAATGCAGTAAACTTTTGGCAACCTGACGGGCAATAAGGCTGATGATGCCGATCGAAAATGTACAATAGGCAATGCTTTTGATTTTGTTGGCAACATAGCTGCTGAACGGTTTGGATAAATCCAATTTATACTGTAGCATTATCAAAATATAGAAGAGGGTTGCCTTCAAAATGGACACAAATAATAAAAAGCCATACATGCCAAAAAAAGCCCATTGATTTTGGTGATACATTTTGCTTAAATCTAATTTTTGGTACAGGTTGCCTACAAATTCGGGTTTGACCACACTAAAAATAAAATTGACAATCAGTCCGCCAGCTTCCATGCTCAAGCCGATAAAAATCAACCATGAGACAATGTGCAGGGCGATAAATACGAAGTTGTTTCTTTTTGACATAACGTTTGCATTTAAATTGATTTGGCAAACGTAATAAAAATATATTGATAAACAATAAAAAAACTTTGATAAAGGGAAAATATTTGTTTTTTGCCTTGAAAATCAGACTGATAGCATTAGTAAGGCGGAATTTTGAAAAGTGAGGTTTAGAGATATCAAGTTGGAAAGGTGTCAGAGATGCCGGGGAAGCAGCCCAAATGCAGTTTCAAGTACTGTGATGTGGGGCCTGGTATTAAGGACCTGAAAGGAGCAACCTGCGATTATTACGGATACCAGTGGTGGATTGATCCGGAGCATAAGGACATCTTTTATGCAAGAGGTATTCTGGGCCAATACATTATCGTGATCCCATCCAAAAAGAGAGTCATTGTGCGCCTGGCCCACAAGGCTGCTAAGGAAAGGGTGCATACCGTTCCCACAGAAGTCCGCTACCTGATTAACTGGGGGTTGCAGAATTAACCGAACTTCCCGCCGCTAATGACGATTTGATTGTACTTTCGCAAAAATGTATGCGTTGAATCCATTAGTGGCCATTGTTATATTGAATTACAACGGAAGGAATTACCTGGAACAGTTCCTGCCTTCCGTGCTGGCTACCACTTATCGTCCTTTTGAAGTGGTAGTGGCGGATAACGGATCAACCGATGATTCCATTGCTTTCCTGGAACAGCATTATCCATCCGTTACCCTGTTGAAAAATCCGGAAAACCTGGGATTTGCCGGGGGCTATAACTGGGCGTTGGAAAGGGTGGAAGCCCCATATTATGTATTATTGAATTCCGATGTGGAAGTAACCCCGGATTGGGTGAACCCGATTATCCGGTTAATGGAATCAAATCCCTCCATAGCGGCCTGTCAGCCTAAATTGCTTTCGTATAAAGACCCGCACCTGTTTGAGTATTCTGGTGCATCCGGCGGATGGATCGATTCTTTAGGATACCCGTTCACCCGGGGAAGGGTTTTTGATGTTTGTGAGCCGGACAACGGTCAATACAATGATGCCCGCGAAATTTTCTGGGCTTCCGGGGCTGCCATGTTTGTGAGGTCCGGTGTGTTTCATTCGCTGAAGGGTTTTGATCCTTATTTTTTTGCGCACCAGGAGGAGATTGACCTCTGCTGGAGGATGCAGTTGAAGGGCTTTCATATTATGGTATGCCCCGAATCGGTGGTTTATCATGTTGGCGGAGGTACGCTTCCCAGGGGAGGACGAAAAGTATTCCTGAACTTCCGGAATAACCTGATCATGCTGAGTAAGAATTTACCCCTGAACGAACTTTGCTGGAAACTGCCGGTAAGGTTCTGCCTGGACGCCATTTCGGCCTGGAAGGGCCTGTTAACGGGAGACCCCTATTTTTTTACAGCAATTGTAAAAGCCCATATTAGTTATTTTTATTGGCTGCTCACCCGGTTTAAATCTTCCCAAAGCCCGGTTACGCCTATGTTTGGGCTGCATGGGGTGTATAAGGGGTCGGTTGTATGGAACTATTTTGTGCATCAAAAAAAACGTTTTCTGGAAATTATTCCGGAGAAGCGATGATTTTTTACTGCCAACCCCTATTTTTGCAATGCAATAATTCACTATGTCACAGGAAATCATAGAACACGAGCAAAAAGACTTTACTAAAAACTGGGTAAGTTCTTCCAGATTTTTATTTTACCTGCAGGTATTCTGCATTCTGTCTTTCGTATTGGGCGGATGCTACCGTATGTACAACCAGCGCTACCCTGGTCAACCAAAAGTAGAAGTTCAGAGTAGTTCTAAATTTACTCCTGAATACAAATAAAAAAGTAAAAAAAATTTTGTCAGGAACTAAAGTTGGTTATTTTTGCACTCCCAATTTAGTTCTTACAGATAACGCGGAAGTAGCTCATTTGGTAGAGCACGACCTTGCCAAGGTCGGGGTGGCCAGTTCGAGCCTGGTCTTCCGCTCAAAGAATCCCGCTCCTTTACAGGACGGGATTTTTTATGGCAGCCCCGGTGGTGGAATTGGTAGACACGCAGGACTTAAAATCCTGTTCGCCGCAACGCGAGTAACGGTTCAACTCCGTTCCGGGGCACAATACTTTAAATAAATAATTCAAAAGACCGTCTCAATGTAATAATTGAGGCGGTTTTTTATTATTGGGTGTTGAGGATTAGTTTTAAGCGTATGGGGTGCTTTTTGGGGGTAACCAGCCATTTCAGGCAACTTTCTTCCTCAGGTTGTGTGCCAGGGCAAGTAAATCCGGCTTCAACATGACCTCCCCTGAAAAAGGGGAAGCTTACATGAGGAATCTGATGACAAATCTTAGGGCAAAAACAATAAATTCCATGATCATTTGCTTTGCAGGCTATCTATAGTGGATAATATTTTTTTTTCCATGGAGGCGCTGCCAGAGTTGCCTAAGAAACGCATAACTTCATGTTCTCTAAAAAAAATTATCGTCGTAGGTATTCCAACAAGTTTGTAGTAGGATGTGATTAAAGCCTGTCTGTCATTGTTGCTGTGATTTGGCTTGACAATATTAGAGATTTCGTCAATTGTGTCGCTGTTAATAAAAACCGGAACGATTGGAAAATTAATTGTCGTGTTTGCCGCTTTAAATTGTTTCCCAATTACATCAGAAGAGCGATGCATAAGGAATCTGTTTATTTCTTCATGTGAATTAAAAGCGACTGTGACTATTGTTACATCTTTTTTACCCTTCGTTTTTTTATATACTGATTCAATTAAAGGCAATTCTTCAATGCAAGGCGCGCAGTAGATAGACCAAAAATTTACTATAACAATTTTATTTTCTTTAGGAAGTTGTACAGCTTTGTCGTTATGATCGCTTTGGAGTTTAGCACAAGATGATGATAAAAAAAATGAAACTGCAATAATTTTTGATAAAAGTTTGTTGCGCATTTGAAAACATTTAAATGAACCGCTATCAATAGAGACCAGAGATAGAGGCTTGTTTAGTTGTGCGAAATCTGAGGTGGAACTTTATCATGAAATAAGGTAAAATGGGTAGCTGCTGGCTACTTTACTTTTAAGTTAACAACAAAAGTTTAGACTTTAAATCCTTTTTTATTCGCCTAAAATTAAGTTGGCTGTACGAATGTTTATTTTAAATTAATATTAAGATCAAAGTATAGCCTTTAAATTTGAATCATCTCATTAGGAATAGTTTTCTCTTTATTTCCAATAGAAAACAAATGATGATTGATTATAGCCGCTTGAAGACTTACTATGAACACGTATGAAGGTGGATGGTGTGAAAATATTTTTTTTGTTGCTTATAATTGTGTCAACATTTTTATACTATTATCTTTCACACTACAATCCATTAAATAGAAATGTCAGATCAAGTAGTTTGACAGTTTTAATGTATATTTTTATTTCTTTCATTTTTGCAATTTGGAAGAAGAGAACCCTGGGAATATTTACTATTGTGATCTTCACACTTCTATTTTTGACTGCGTATGTTTCTGGGTTTGGGGAAAACATGTTCTTTGGAAAAAATATTGTCATTTTGTTTTGCATTAATTCACAGTGTCTTTAGATTTGGTATTACCTAATCTTCCTACTCATCAAACCCATTCGGCCACATCACTTTTAATCCATCTGCTTTTTTCAGCACTTCTTCCTGCAGGCTGTTTTTGTATTCATCCAGTTGCGCAGCTACTTCGCTGCGGTTGGTGCCGATAATTTGTGCCGCAAGGATCCCTGCATTCTTGGCTGCATTTAATGCAACGGTTGCAACAGGCACCCCATTGGGCATCTGTAGTATGGAGAGTACAGAATCCCATCCATCTATGGAGTTGGAAGATTTAATAGGTACACCTATCACAGGCAGAGAGGTTAAGGAAGCTACCATACCCGGTAAATGGGCGGCTCCGCCCGCTCCGGCAATGATCACCTGCAGTCCTCTTTCACGGGCTGTTTTTGCATATTGCACCATACGTTCCGGCGTGCGGTGCGCCGATACAACGGTTAACTCATACGGGATGTCGAGGTCGGTTAAGAAGTTGGCGGCTGCCTGCATTACCGGCAGATCGCTGTCGCTCCCCATAATGATTCCGACGATTGCTTGTTTGCTCATACAATGATTATAGTAGTAAGTTAATCAATTTAGTTCAATCAATTGGGTTACTCCGGTTGTTTCAACTGTCGCTGGTACAACTGGATGGTGTTTTCAAATCCAAGGTAAATGGCGTCGCAAACCAGTGCGTGTCCAATGCTCACTTCATCCAGGTAAGGAATCTGTTTGGCAAAGTATCCCAGGTTGTGCAAATCCAGATCGTGTCCGGCATTGATGCCCAATCCCAGTGCGTGTGCTTTGGCCGCGGCGGCAACATAGGGTTGAATCGCTTCTTCTCTTTTTCCTGCTGCAAAAAGCGTTGCATATTGTTCGGTGTACAGTTCAATGCGGTCCGTACCGGTTAAAGCTGCGCCTTCCACCATTTCTATAACGGGGTCTACAAAAATGGATACACGGATACCCGCTTTTTTGAATTGGTTAATCACACTAACCAGGTAATCCTTGTGTTCAATAGTATTCCACCCATGGTTGCTGGTTAATTGCCCCTGCGCATCCGGAACCAGGGTTACCTGATCCGGTTTTGCGGCCAGTACCAGGTCAATGAATTTCTGTTCGGTAGGGTTGCCCTCTATATTGAATTCGGTGGTGAGGACTGCTTTCAGATCGTACACGTCCTGGTACCGGATATGCCGCTCGTCTGGGCGGGGGTGTACCGTAATTCCGTTGGCCCCGAAGCGTTCTGCGTCCAGTGCCGCTTTTACCAGGTTGGGGTTATTACCGCCCCTGCTGTTGCGAAGGGTGGCAAACTTATTGATGTTCACACTAAGCTTAGTCATATTGCAAAGGTAGGCAGCCTGTCATTAACCGGATTAATTTGATAAAACATCTTCCCAAATCAACTTTTGAGGTATAGCTTTGTTCTGTATTCTTATACTATGGCATACGCATCTTTAGAAGCTTGTTTAATTGACCTGGAAAAACATGGTCAACTGGTTAGAATTAAGGAAGAAGTGGATCCCTACCTGGAAATGGCCTCGATTCACCTGCGTGTGTATGAAGCCAAAGGCCCTGCCTTGCTCTTTGAAAACGTGAAAGGCTCCCGGTTCCGGGCCGCCTCTAATATTTTCGGAACACTGGAAAGAAGCAGGTTTATTTTCAGGGATACCATGGAGGAAATGCAGCAACTGATCAATCTGAAGAATGACCCAATGAAAGCATTGAAGTCGCCGTTGAAGCACCTGCAGGTGGGCATGGCCGCCCTGAAGGCGCTTCCGCTTAAAAATCCACGAACCAGGCCGGTGATGTATGAGGAAATTAAGATCTCTGATCTGCCGTTGATACAACACTGGCCCAAAGATGGAGGTGCATTTGTAACATTGCCCCAGGTTTACTCAGAGGACATTGATCAGCCGGGTATCATGAAGGCCAACCTGGGTATGTATCGCATTCAGCTAACCGGGAACGATTATATCACCAATCAGGAAATCGGCTTGCATTACCAGTTGCACAGGGGTATTGGGGTGCACCAAACCAAGGCCAATGCAAAAGGGCTTCCGTTGAAAGTAAGTTGCTTTGTGGGCGGGCCTCCTTCCCATACTTTATCTGCAGTGATGCCTTTGCCCGAAGGAATGAGTGAAATGACTTTTGCCGGAGTGCTGGGTGGCAGAAGGTTTCGGTATGCCTACGAAGACGGATACTGTATCAGTACCGATGCTGATTTTGTGATTACAGGAGAAGTATATCCCGGAGAAAATAAACCCGAAGGGCCTTTTGGCGATCACCTGGGCTATTACAGCCTCACACATGATTTTCCCATGATGCGGGTGCATAAAGTTTATGCAAGAAAGAATGCCATCTGGCCATTTACTGTTGTGGGAAGACCTCCGCAGGAAGATACCAGTTTTGGCGAACTGATTCATGAAATTACCGGCAATGCTATCCCCAACGAAATCCCCGGCGTTAAAGAAGTGCATGCCGTGGATGCTGCGGGTGTGCACCCTTTGCTGCTTGCGGTGGGAAGCGAAAGGTATACGCCTTATAATCCTGCCAGGCAGCCTGCGGAATTATTAACGATATCGAACCATATCCTGGGAACCGGTCAGTTGAGCCTGGCCAAATTCCTGTTCATTGCTGCAGATGATACCAATCAACTGAAGGCAGCTAATATCCCTGCATTTATGACGTACCTGCTGGAACGGATTGACCTGAAGCGGGATGTACATTTTCATACCAATACCACCATCGATACCCTGGATTATTCCGGTACCGGTTTAAACAGCGGCAGTAAAGTGGTATTTGCCGCCTGCGGCGAAAAGAAGAGAACACTCGCCACTGAAGTACCTTCTGTGCTATTTGAGCTGGAAGGTTTTGAAAATCCGCGTATGGCCATGCCTGGTGTTGTATGCATCAGCTTCAGGGCTTTTACCAGTTATCGCAATGCAAAAGAAGAGATGAACCTCCTGAACCTGCTGTTGCACGAACACATGGATCTGTTGAAAGGAATTGTACTGATGGTGGTTTGTGACAATAGTTCATTTGCTGCCGAAACCCTGTCTGATTATTTATGGATCGCTTATACCAGGGCAAACCCTTCGCACGATATTTATGGTATCGGTGCTTTCACCGAGTATAAACACTGGGGCTGTGAAGGGCCGCTGGTGATCGATTCACGGATTAAACCGCATCATGCGCCGCCTCTTGAAAAAAATCCGGAGGTTGAAAAAAGAGTTGACCGTATTTTTGAAAAAGGTGGAAGTTTGTATAAAGCCATATAAACAACCCTCATTGTAGTAGTATGAATCATTACGTTGAACAGTTAGCCAGGATCGCCGGAAAGGATAAACGCACGATTATCGGGCTGATGAGTGGTACGTCGCTGGATGGGTTGGATATTGCCTTGTGTGAGCTTACGGGAAGCGGACCCGAAACAAAAGTACAGGTAAAACATTTCCTGACCGTTCCGTTTAATCAGGCGTTTAAAGAGATTGTCAAAAGTGTTTTCTCCAAACGGATGGTTGACCTGGAGAATATTTGTTTACTGAATCCATGGATTGCTGAACAACACGCTGCCATGATCCTGGAGGCGTTGGCGCAGTGGAAGGTTAGCCCTTCCGAAGTGGACCTGATTGCCAGTCATGGGCAAACCGTTTATCATGCTCCCAAAAGACTTCACGGTAAAAAGGAGTTTGGTAACGGCACCTTACAATTGGGAGACGGGGATCATCTTGCTGTAAAAACCGGTATTATCACCATCAGTGATTTCAGGCAAAAACATATTGCTGCCGGAGGTGAAGGAGCGCCGCTGGCTGTTTACGGCGATTATTTTATATTCAGAAAGGCGGGTGAAAACAGGATCATGCTCAATATTGGCGGTATCGCCAATTTTACTTTCCTGCCCGGAGACCTGGATATGACCAGGATCTTCAGTACCGATACCGGCCCCGGTAATACCCTGATGGATGCCTTTGCCCGGTTCCAGTTCAACCAATCTTACGACGAAAATGCAACGATCGCCCGCCAGGGGAAAGTCAACGAAAGCTATCTGAAAGCGCTAAAAGAGGATCCCTTTTTTCAGCAGGCATTTCCCAAAACAACCGGCCCTGAATTGTTTAACCTGAAATATGGCGAGCAGGCCCTGTTGAACGCCAATATATCTGCTATCAGCCACGTGGATACCATGGCCACCCTGAACAGGTTTAGTGCGGATACCATTGCGGATGCCATTAAAAAAACGCTTTCCGATCAGGAAATCTATGCCGTTTACAGTAGCGGGGGAGGAATTCACAATCCTTTATTGATGGAGCAGATTCAATTGCAGTTGCCCCATTGCCGGTTTTACACCACCAGTGACCTGGAAATTAATCCGGATGCCAAAGAAGCGGTATTATTTGCCCTGCTGGCCAACGAAACGGTTGCGGGTGGAAACACCTCTTTTGGCGGCGGATCTAAAGATATTCCGGCGGTAACAATGGGTAAGATCAGTTTCCCGGGATAACTGCCTTACCTCTATTGCTTGCCTTCACTCTACTGCGGTTATTTCCTGATTTTGGCCAGTACGGATACTTCTCCATCGGTAGTAATGTCCAGGATCAAACGCTGTTTTGCACTGTTCATGGCAATGAAATAGCGTTTTTCGCCGTAGGCATCCGTGAATTCTATACACTCTTTCAGGTTGTATTCAGGGAAAGTGTACTTAGACGTAATGGTGTAGATCGCATCTTTGGGCAGTTTATCGAACTCATAGTAAGCGGAGGTACCAACCATGTCGCCCTGTCTGTTATAAACAGGCTGATGTACTTTCTGGTCTTTTACACGGGTTTCTGTGGCAAATGAGCTCAATGAGGTCATTAAGAGCGCTGCGAGAATGAACTTTTTCATGATATTTTGTTTTAGTATTTGTTTCAATTGTTTGTCAAAAGTAGAAACGTTACTATGTCAGACGCAGCAGATTGTGATAGGTTACATGCAGGTAGCGCCGAAATAGATAAGCGGTAGGAGTGGTGCGGACCCTTTTGCTGAAGCATTCGCTAAACCTCTTTCTGGATAAAGGTTACGGCCGATTTGTGAACGAATTCTTAACGCTGTTTTTCCTGTGATGAGAATTGTTAAGGCGGCTTTCACAGTTGATCAATGGAACTGCTGTCGGTGATTTTTGGCCGCTGAAAGAAGGAGGGTAACTGTTCTGGTAGCCCGCAACCTGATACCTTTATGCGAGTCTATCGGGTGTACCGGGTGCCCGGTCAGGGGCAGGAGTATACGGAGGGTATACTGTATCCACAAAAAGATTATATTTTTTTATAAAGTGAATTTGTAGCGGCTGTTTTTTCCTATTGGAAATGTGGATAAAAACGGGGATTTTTGCTTTTCCGGGCCGGTTTCTCAGGGTATGTGAAGAAAAATCGAAAAAAAAGATCGATACGTCTTGTTAGTTTGCTCCATTTACTTACCTTTGCCGTCCGAAAAAAATCGGAAAAAATTATTATAGTCATGGCAAGAGTATGTCAGGTAACAGGTAAAAAACCAATCGTAGGTAACAGTGTTTCTCACTCAAACATCAAGACCAAGCGTCGTTTCTTACCTAATTTACAGAAGAAGCGTTTCTTTTTTGCTGAGGAAGACCGTTGGGTAACATTAAAAGTGTCTACCGATGCTCTCAGAACTATTAACAAAAATGGTTTGAGCACAGTGATCAAACAATTGAGAGCTGAAGGAACTAAGATCTAATTAAACACAGAAAAAACTACCTAATAAAATGGCAAAGAAAGGTAACAGGGTACAGGTAATATTAGAATGTACTGAGCACAAGACCAGCGGTCAGCCAGGCACCAGTCGCTATATTACTACCAAGAATAAGAAAAATACGCCTGAGCGTATAGAGTTGAAAAAATTCAACCCTATTTTGAAAAAAGTAACCGTTCATAAAGAAATCAAATAATCATGGCTAAAGTAGCTTCCAAAAACGCGAAAGTAAAAGACCAGAAGGCAGCCGCAGAAGCGAAGAACTGGACTAAAGTTATTAAAGCTGTACGCAGTCCAAAATCTGGTGCGTATACTTTCAAAGAAACAATTATACACAAGGATAAGGTTAAGGATTTCTTATCTGAGAAATAATTCCTTGTATGAAATAACGCTAAAGAGCTTCCTTCACACCAGTAGGAGGCTCTTTTGTATTCAATCATAATCAGCTAATCATGGGTTTCTTCGATAAGTTATTTGGTAAAAAAGAAAAGGAGAGTCTGGATCAGGGATTGCAAAAAACCAAGGAAGGTTTCTTTTCTAAAATCACAAAGGCCATTGCGGGAAAAACCCGGATTGACGATGAAGTGTTAGACAACCTGGAAGAAGCATTGATTGGCGCCGATGTGGGTGTGGAAACTACACTGGAGATTATCGAAAAAATTGAAAAGAGGGCTAAAGAAGACAAATACCTAAATACCACCGAGTTAAACAGCTTACTTCAAAAAGAAATTGCATCTGTTTTAGTGGATGCCAGCGATGATGCTGCCACTGATTTCACCGTTCCTTCGGATAAAAAACCCTATGTGATCCTGGTAGTTGGTGTAAACGGCGTTGGTAAAACCACTACCATCGGTAAACTGGCCGCCCGTTTCAAAGCGGCCGGCAACCAGGTAGTACTGGGTGCAGCCGATACTTTTCGGGCTGCCGCTGTTGATCAACTGACTATCTGGAGCGAAAGAGTGGGGGTGCCCATTGTGAAGCAGGCCATGGGATCTGATCCCAGCGCTGTTGCTTACGATACGGTTGCGAGCGCCATTGCTAAAAACGCCGATGTGGTGATTATTGATACCGCCGGTCGTTTACACAATAAGGCGCATCTGATGGATGAGCTGAACAAAATCAAGCGGGTGATCCAAAAGCAGGTGCCGGGTGGCCCGCACGAGGTTTTACTGGTACTGGACGGATCCACCGGGCAAAATGCCGTAGAACAGGCCAAACAGTTTACCGCAACCACCGATGTGTCTGCACTGGCCATTACCAAACTGGATGGAACGGCCAAAGGTGGTGTTGTACTGGCCATCTCCCATCAGTTTAAAATTCCCGTGAAATATATTGGAGTGGGTGAAAAAGTAGATGACCTGCTGATCTTCAACAAACAGGAATTCGTGAACAGTTTGTTCAGCCTCGAATAGTTACTGCATAAAAAAGCCCGGCTACCTGCGGCAACCGGGACCATTATTGTTAGAACGTATAGCGTACGGCTAATCCACCCCATCCACCTTCAAAATAATTGTACCCAATTACATTAAAAGAGGGCTGCCAGTCGAAACTGAGGTTGAGCGGAGCTCCCTGGATCTTGTAATCTAATCCAAGAACGCCATCAACACCTAATGCAACACCACCATCCCTTGTAGGGTATTTGTTTTTCCAGCTATCGCTCCAGATGCCCAGGTGTGCGCCTCCACCTACATACCATTGCAGTCCGTCTACTGATCCCAACGGGAAATGAAGCTCGTATAAGCCGGTAATCCTGAACCCGTCTGAGGAAATATATCCCAGGCCTTCAATGGCCTTGCCCTTTCCTGTAAAATGTTTCACAGTTACGGCACCCGGATAGAGTTTTACTCCCAATGCTGTTTTGTAATCGCTTCCCATAGACTGCGCCGATGCCGCTGATGCCAGCAAAAGCGGTAAAATGAACAAAATTGTCCGTTTCATAGTTTAGTTTTCTTTTAACTTGTCAAAATCGTGCCAAAAATAAATATAAGCGCTAAAAATATTTGTTAAGTAGTATGATTGGTCAAAGCCCGTTTTATAATTAGGTTTGCGCTATGCATTCATTCAAAGATTTAGTTACCGGTTTTAATGAACAGTTTTCGAACCGCCATTTCCCCGAAATGCCCTCCTCATTATATGAGCCCTGCGAATATTTTCTGACCATCGGTGGTAAAAGGATCCGGCCTGTTTTGTGTTTGATGGGCAATGAATTGTTCGATACCATTCAGCCCGATGCCTACAAGGTTGCCAACGCAGTGGAACTCTTTCACAATTTTACCCTGGTACACGACGATATGATGGATGATGCTTCCCTGCGTAGGGGAATGGAAACCGTTCACGTGAAATACAATCAGAGTACCGCACTGCTGTCGGGCGATGTAATGATGATCCGGGCTTACGAATATCTTACCGGTATCGGCTCCGGCCATATTCATAAAATACTGGAACTGTTCAACAAAACTGCCAGGGAGGTTTGTGAGGGACAGCAACTGGATATGGATTTTGAAAAACAACAACAGGTGCTGCTGAATGATTATATTCAGATGATATCCCTGAAGACATCTGTATTGCTGGCTGCCAGTTTGGCGATGGGGGCTATCATTGGCGGCGCCGGCGAAGGCAATTGCGGTCATCTCTATGAGTTTGGAAAAAACCTGGGGATTGCTTTTCAGATTCAGGACGATTACCTGGATGCGTTCGGTGATCCTGATAAATTTGGAAAAGAGGTTGGCGGTGATATCAAACAGAATAAAAAAACCTTCCTGTTACTGCATGCACTGGAAGTCGCCAGCGATGAGCAGCGCAAACAACTGGAACAACTGATGGCTGAAAATCCTGCCGATAAAATTGAGCAGGTGCTGGCCATTTATCGCTCCTGCGGTGTAGATGCCTGGGCCAATACCCTTAAAACGCAATACCTGAATACCGCACTGAAGCACCTGGAAGATATTGCAGTGGTATCTGCACGTAAGCAGCCGTTAAAAGAGCTGGCGGATTATTTAATTCAGCGGGAAGTATAATCGGTGAAACACGCCTGCTGATGCGGATGCCCTTGTTTCAATTGCACAACTTTCCTTACCTTTCGACCTAAACGATTAATTGCATGTCTTCTTCTCTCTTCAGAAAGAAATCATTGGATAAAATAGTGGCAGACGCTGCGGCAGGTCATTCAGATGGTCATGGCGCCGGCCTCAATAAAGTATTAGGCGTTCGTGATCTTACTTTCATGGGGATTGCGGCTGTAATTGGTGCGGGGATCTTCTCCACCATTGGTACCGCCGCCTATAACGGAGGCCCCGGTATTGTGTTCCTGTTTGTGATCACGGCTATTACCTGTGGATTCAGTGCCCTCTGCTATGCAGAGTTTGCCAGCAGGGTACCGATCTCCGGCAGCGCCTATACTTATGCCTATGTTTCTTTTGGAGAACTGGTGGCATGGATCATTGGATGGGCATTAATCCTGGAATATGCCATCGGAAATATTGTAGTGGCCATCAGTTGGAGCGGTTATTTTAATAATCTGCTCGAGGGGTTTCATATCAGTTTACCCGGATGGCTGGCCACCAATACCTCCAATGCGCAACTGGGATATGAGGAAGCGCTCAAAGCGATTGCCGCAGGACAATCCATGGAATCGCTGACCAAGCATGCAAGAATGGGCTATGATGCCATTACCAATGCACCGGTGATTGCAGGCTGGAAAGTGATCCTGAATATCCCTGCGTTCATTATCGTTGCCCTGATTACCGCACTGGCGTATATCGGCATTAAAGAAAGTAAGAAGAGCACCAACGCAATGGTGATTTTTAAAATTGCCGTGATTATTGGAGTAATTATTGTTGGTTTCTTTTATGTGGATACCAGTAACTGGGATCCGTTTCTGCCCAACGGTTTTGGCGGAGTACTGGCAGGCGTGTCTGCCGTATTCTATGCTTATATTGGTTTTGACGCCATTTCCACCACTGCCGAAGAATGTAAAAATCCGCAAAAGGATCTTCCCAAGGGAATGATCTATTCCCTGATCATTTGCACCGTTTTATATATCCTGGTAGCGCTGGTACTAACGGGTATGGTTCATTTTACCGAACTGAAAGTAGATGATCCGCTGGCTTATGTATTTGATAAGCTGCACCTCAATAAAATAGGATACCTGGTGTCTGTAAGCGCCGTAGTGGCTACCACCAGCGTATTACTGGTGTTTCAGTTAGGGCAACCCCGTATCTGGATGAGTATGAGCCGCGATGGTTTATTGCCGAAAAAATTTGCCAAAGTGCATCCGAAGTTCCAGACACCATCCTTCTCTACCATCATTACCGGTTTAATGGTGGGTATTCCTTCCCTGTTTGTGGGAAGCGGTACCATGACCGATCTTACCAGCATTGGTACCTTGTTTGCCTTTGTGCTGGTTTGTTTTGGCGTATTGGTATTACCCAAACTCAATGGCAAAAACAAAACAGACGGATTTCAATTGCCGTACATCAACGGTAAGTATATCATCCCTGCCATTGTGTTGCTGGCGACTTACTTTTTTAAAGACAGAATTGTTGACGCATTTGCCAATATTGGTACGGAAGGTTACCAGGAAATTTTATTTCTGATCTTCATGACCATTGCATTGGTAACTGCTGTTTTTAGCTTTTTAAGAGCTTATTCCTTCATTCCGGTTGCGGGTGCATTGTGCTGCCTCTACCTGATGATTGAAATCCCTGCCATCAGTTGGTTCTGGTTCTTTGTATGGATGGCGTTGGGACTGGTGATTTATTTTTTATACGGTAAACAAAAAAGCAAATTAGCAAAACCATGAAGTACCAGGTAGGTGATGATATTTTAGTGTTGCACAGTAATGAAGAAGGTAAGGTTATAGAAATCATCAACGACAAAATGGTGTTGATTGAAGTAAGGGGTGTTAAGTTCCCCGCTTATATGGACCAGATTGATTTTCCTTACTTCAAAAGATTTACGGAAAAGAAGCTGATCCCTTCCAAAAAACTGGAACCCAAAACCTATATAGACCAGGTTCCCAAAGAAAAGCCCCAGCCCAATAAGATCAAAGTGGCCAACGGGGTTTGGCTGAGTTTTATTCCAAAGTTTGAACTGGACGACTTCAACGACGAAGTGGTAGACCTGCTGAAGATTCACCTGATCAACAATACCGATCAGGCATACCAATTTATTTACCGGCAGCAGTTTGGCGGTGAAACCGGTTTTGAACTGCTGAATGAAATAGCGCCCTTTCACGATTTTTATCTGCACGATATTGATTTCGCTGCCGTTAACGACAGCCCTTCATTTTTCTTTGAGTTCAGTTTAAAATCGCCGCTAAAACAGAAAGCTCCGCATTATGAGGTTTCTTTAAAATTGAAACCAAAACAGGTTTTTCAGAAAATTGAGGCGCTGAAAGACAGTAACGAACCCACTTTTTCCTACCTGCTTTTTGAAAATTATCCCGACAAAGAAGCGGATTATTTTCCATTAGACAGCCTGGTGTCCAAAGGATATAAAGTATATGATGCCGGTAAAGCCCGGGAACATTTGCCTCCGGCACGCTCGGTCATTGACCTGCACATCGAAAAACTGACAGACAATCATACCTCCATGAGCAATTTTGAAATGCTGACCCTTCAATTAAAGGAACTGGAGAAATGGGTGGATATTGCCGTTGCCCATCATCAATACGAACTCACCGTGATCCACGGGGTTGGAACGGGTAAGCTTCGCGAAGAAATTCATGAATACCTGAAAACCAGGAGGGAGGTGAAACACTTTATTAACCAGTACGATTCCAGGTTTGGATATGGCGCTACCCAGGTATATTTTGAGTATAAATAAGATTTATAATACCAACTGATTGGTATTTTGCGCCTGCCGTATCATAAACAGCTGGTTCTTCGGTTCCCTTCAAACCCTATTACGTATCTTTACAGGCTACAAACCCGAGCCATCGCTCCGAGTAATCGGGGAGGAAAGTCCGGACAGTATAGAGCAACCCACCGGTTAAGCGCCGGCTTCCCGTTCATTCGGGAAAGAGAGAGTGCCACAGAAAATAACTATCACATCAAAAGTGTGACAAAGGTGAAAACGTGAGGTAAGGGCTCACGGCCGTAGTTGGTAACAGTTGCGGCGGGTAAACCTTGGGTACTGTAATGCCATGTATAGGATCGTAGGAGGGCTGCTCGCCCAAGCTTCCGCTTTATGCGGAACACGGTCCAGGGTAGGCAGCAAGATCGGTTCAGTAATGACCCGGCCAGATAAATGATGGAGTTGAAACAGAATCCGGCTTATGAGGTTTGTAGTTTTTTTCCGCCCCCGGCTATTGGTGCAGCGCATTGTACCATAGCTTGTATCTTAATGTAACTATACGGAAACAGGAAATGACGGAGAAGAACAAATATCGTTTGTCGGGCAGTATCTTATGGGTACTTTTTTTGGCCGTACAGCAGCTGAATGCGCAATGCGTGTTTGTAAGCCTGACCGGACCTAAGTGCACCACAGATGGTAATATTGCCGGCACTTTCAGCAGGAATCCCTATAAGCTCGAATGGCTGTACAACGGAAAGGTCATTCAGACCGCCACTGCCAGATGGACCACCGTTCCGGTAACGCCTGTTGGTGGAAACATCAGTACAGGATCACAAAAGAAAATAACAGGAACAGGCGGCATTGCCATTGACCCTTCGGGCGCCATTGTTGTACCCGATACCCTGAACCAGCGGATCGCGGCGTTCAGCCGGAACAGCCCGGATGGTACAACCATGGCCGCCGGAAATGGCACCGGCAGCGGTTCCAACCAATTGAATAAACCGGCAGGTATTTTCATAGATGCATTTGGTAACCTGTTTATTGCAGATCAGCTCAATCACCGGGTGCTTCGTTTTGCGCCCGGCTCCAATACCGGTTTTCTGGTTGCAGGTGGCAATGGCGCGGGAAACGGCGCTGCTCAACTGAATGCCCCCAAAGATGTGTTCGTGGATGCAAATGGTTCCGTATACATTGCAGATGCAGGCAATCACCGGGTACAGAAATGGGCGCAGGGTGGTTCTTCAGGTGAAACAATTGCGGGTGGCAATGGTGCGGGCTCGGATTCTCTTCAGTTGAACAGTCCTCAGGGCGTTTGTGTAGACCGGTTCTCGAATGTGTATGTGGCGGATTCTGCCAATCACCGGGTTCAAAAATTTTTACCGGGTTCGCTGAAAGGTATTACTGTTGCCGGTGGCAACGGAAGAGGGGTATATGCCGCTCAGCTCAATCAACCCGTTGACGTTTGGGTAGATGGCAACGGGAATATTTATGTGCTGGATGCCGGCAATCACCGGGTACAACGCTGGACGCCGGACGCACTCAGTGTAACAACCATTGCAGGTAGCAGCGCCGGCAGCAGCGGTTCTACCGGTGATTTGCTGGATACGCCCTCTGCATTCAGTTTTGATGCATCAGGCAATCTCTTTATTTTAGATCAGCATAATAACCGGGTTCAGCAATATTCCACTATTCCTTTGTCTACCACCTATACGGCAGATTACCAGGGTGCATATAGCGCCAATGCCTATTCTTTTACCGGTTGTATGCAAACTTCTAATTCTTTGTTCATCCTGGCTAATTTACCCATCCAGGTGTCCGGTAATACAGCCATTTGTAAAGGAGACACTGCGCTGGTTAAAGTGCTGGGTTCCGGTAACTATACCTGGACGCCGGCCGCAGGAGTGATCAGGCTGAACGACTCCATCTATCAGGTAAAAACGGATACCACCGCTGTGTTCAGCATCAGTTCCGATAATATGAACGGCTGCACCACCACTGCCTTGGCAACCATTACCGTTGGCGACAGGATCCTTCCTTTTATCAAAGCTACCGACTGTGTTTCGCTTGCAGCTTCTCAAATTACCACCCGCTTGCAGGGAGGCATTCCCGCCGCATTGGTATGGTATGTGAATAATACGGTAGGTGGTGTGAAGTTTCCTTCCTGGTTGCCCGATGCAACGGTTGTTGCGGGCGCCAACGGAACAGGCGGTACTGCGGCTCAACTGAATTTTCCTTCCGGCGTTTTTGTGGACCATAAGAACTATGTATACATTGCCGATCCGCTGAATCATCGCATTCAGTTGTGGAAACCCGGCGATTTGGTAGGAACAACCATCGCGGGCGGCAATGGCGCAGGCAGCGGCGCTGATCAGCTCAATTATCCAACAGGTGTTTATGTAGATGTGCAGGGCAATATTTATGTGGCCGATCAGAATAACCACCGGATTCAATACTTCCGGTCGGGCAGCGCTACTGCAAAAACAATTGCCGGCATACAGGGGCAGGGCGCTGCGCTGAATCAGTTGAACTTTCCTGCAGGCATATTCGTAGATAATTCGGGTAGTTTGTATATAGCCGATGCAGGTAACCATCGTGTGCTGCGTGTTGCTGCCGATGGTAAAACGGTTTCGTCTGTTGCCGGTACCGGCGAGGCGGGCAGTTACAACAACCAACTGATCAACCCGCAGGCTGTTTATGTAGACCGCAATTACAATGTATATGTTGCCGATGCAGGTAATCATCGTGTTGTATATTTTATAAAAGGCTATGAATTCGGGGTAGTTGTTGCAGGCGGTAACGGTGTTGGTTTTAACGCAAAACAACTGAGCTCCCCTTCGGGCGTGATTGCAGATGCGCTGGGTAATCTCTACATCGCCGATAAAGGAAATAACCGGGTACAAAGATGGGCCGCTTATGATACCGTGGGGGTTACCATTGCCGGGAGTGAAACAGGTAATGCGGGTTCCGGAAAGAATCAGTTGAATCTTCCTTCCGCACTCGCTTTTGATTTAACCGGCGGTTTGTATATAGCAGATGCAAGAAACAATCGTATTCAAAAATTCATATTGACCGGAACCAGCCTGGATTCTGTTATTAAAACCGCTGTAACAGGGCAATATGCTGTACAGGCTTATGCGTTCAACGGTTGCGCTACAGGATCCGAATTTGTTCAATTGAGAGTGGCTGCGCCCGTTACCCTCAAAGCCGGCAGTACTGCCTTTTGCGAAGGCGCCGGAACTGCTGTAAAAGCCAGCGCCGATGCTGCAGGTGTATTTACCTGGAGCCCTTCTGCAGGGCTAAGAATCATCAGCAATGATTCGGTGTTTGCCATTCCGTTAAGCACTACCAGGTATACAGTAAGTACTACCTTAAGCAATGGCTGTGTGAGTTCCTCCAATATTACCCTTCGCGTTAATCCGTTACCGGTAGCCAATGTGAATGGCCCCACCTGTATTGGTGGAGAAGATCTTTCCGTAAAAACCTCTGTGAAATTCAGATCAGTCAACTGGGAATACAACAGTACGCCTTTGTATTCCGGTACTACGCTCTGGAAAAAAGGCGCAACCATTGTTGCCGGAAGTATTGTACCCGGCATTGATGCTTCCAAATTTTCCCGCCCCACCTTTGTATTTGTAGATGATAAAGGTGCATTGTATATATGCGATCAGTGGAATCACCGGGTTCAGAAATGGGTGCAGGGCGCTACCTCCGGAACCACGGTTGCAGGCGGCAAAGGGCCTGGCAGCAATGCCAATCAACTGAAAAATCCTTCCGCCGTTTATGTAAACAGCAAGGGGGTGATATATATTGCGGATACCGACAATGACCGTATTCAGCGCTGGGCGCCGGGGGATACTACGGGTACCACCGTTGCGGGCGGAAATGGCCGGGGAAACAGATCAGATCAGCTCTCTTACCCTGCCGGTGTATTTGTAGATGCCTACGATCATATTTTTATTGCCGACGCTCTCAATTCGAGGGTGCAGCAATGGGCGCCGGATGCTGGTTCCGGTACCACTGTTGCCGGCGGGCAGTTTGCAGGCAATGATTCCACCCAATTGAGTATTCCATTGGGTATTTTTGTAGATCCTGCAGGTTATCTGTATATTGCGGATACTCAAAACGACCGGATCCAACGCTGGGCGCCGGATGCCAAATATGGTATCACAGTTGCTGGAGGCAATGGAAAAGGAAATAATGCCAACCAGGTAGTTGCCCCGATGAATGTGTTTGTGGACGACAGTAATAGGATGTACATCGCCGAAGGAGGTACGGCCAACCGCATTAAACAATGGCAGCCAGGCAGCGATACAGGTTTGGTGATTGCCGGTGGCGGCGGCCCCGGTTCCAATGCCGAACAGCTCAATGCGCCGGGTAATGCCATGATCGATGCTAACGGAAGCCTCTTTGTGTCGGACATGAACAATTTCCGTGTACAACGGTTTTCGCTGGCCGATACCTTGTTCACGGTAAAGCCTCCGGATAAAGGGGCGTTTAAATTTACTGGTACCAGTTTTGCAGGTTGTACCATTACTACACAAGCGCATCAGATGGATACCGGGTATATCCCGGCCCCACCTTCTGTTGCCGATGTGGCATTGTGTTTCAAGTCGCCGGCCCAGCCGCTGAAAGCAACTGGCGACAGCCTGATCTGGTACACCGGAGGAACCGGTGGTATAGGTGATACCACTGCACCTACTCCTAATACAATGCTGGTTGGGACCACCAGTTATTGGGTAGCCAGAACCAATGCATTAAAAACCTGTGAAAGTAAAAGACTCCGGATTGCCGTAACGGTTCATGCGTTGCCGGGCGCCTCCTTAAAGATTGCCCTCAACCCATCCATTTTGCCGGGGGATACTTCCATACTGGTTGCCCAAGCAGACTCCGGTAATATTGCCCGAAAATATGGCTGGTACAGGAACAATTCTTTGGTGAGCGGGCTTCCCGATCAAACAGATACACTGAAAGTCTTTTACGGCGGGGTAGGCGCCTATTATGTGGAAGTATCCGATTCCAATCTTTGCATGTCTAAATCGGCAGAGGTGGAAGTGAAGGCCGAAATTGCACAGAATCAAAATATTTACCTGTTCCCCAACCCGGTGCAGACTACAACCAGGCTGATCTTTACTGCCGTACCCAACGTGGTGACCTACTTAAAACTGGTGAACCTGAGCGGTGTGGTGATGATGAATGAAAAAATCGCAACGGCTGCAACCGGTAATACAGTCTACAACCTGGATCTCTCTGAAATGCCAAAGGGTATTTATGATGTGCAGGTGCTGACCGGGCCAGGTCAAATCATCGGTACCCGGAGGATCATCAAATTATAGGGTGCATTTAATAGTGCGCCGTTCACTGCATCTTTCGTATTTTCGCAGCTATGACACAGGAGCAGATTAAAATTATGAGGGACCGTGTTTTAGTCCTGAGGAGGTTTCTTTGACGTTGAGAACCGCACATATAAGGTAGAAACGGACCGCCAACTCTCTCTTTCACCTGGTTTTTGGGACGATAATGCCAGGGCTACAGCAGTGATGAAAGAGATCAAGGTCAATGAATTCTGGCTGAAACTTTACAAGCAGGTAGACAATGCGGTAGAGGATTTTGCTTTGTTGTTCGACTTCTGGAAAGCAGGCGATGCTACCGAAGAAGAAACAAAGCAGGCATATGATTATGCATTACAGCAAATAGAAGAAGCTGAGTTCAAGAGTACCCTCAATAAACCCGAAGATGAATTGCCTGCAGTATTGCAGATTAATCCCGGAGCCGGTGGTACAGAGAGCCAGGACTGGGCCGAAATGCTGCTGCGTATGTATCGCATGTATGGCGAAAAGCAGGGGTGGAAAGTAACGGAGATCGACCTGCAGGAAGGAGACGGCGCCGGTATTAAAAGCGCCACGCTTCAGTTTGATGGTGATTTTGCCTACGGGTTTTTGAAAGCCGAAAGCGGTGTTCACCGGTTGGTGCGTATATCCCCCTTCGACAGCAATGCCAGGAGGCATACCTCTTTTGCATCGGTATTTGTATATCCTTTGATCGACGACAGTATTGAAATTAATGTGAATCCTGCCGACCTGGAATGGGCTTTCTACCGAAGCGGCGGAAGTGGCGGGCAGAACGTGAACAAAGTGGAAACCGCTGTTCGGTTAAAACATATTCCCAGCGGGTTCATTGTGGAATGCCAGCAGGCCCGTACGCAGGGTGAGAACCGGGAACTGGCCATGAAAATGCTGAAGAGCCGTTTGTACGAAGAGGAACTCCGCAAACGCCAGGAAGCCATGAATGCCACCAATGCCAATAAGAAAAAAATTGAGTGGGGCAGCCAGATCAGGAGCTATGTATTCCACCCTTATAAAATGATCAAAGACCATCGCACCGATTATGAAGTGGGGAATATAGGCCCTGTAATGGATGGTGAGATTGATGGATTCATCAAGGCTTACCTGATGATGGAGAAGGAATCTTCCGCACAATAATATTCAACGCTCCGTACGTTCTGTCAGAGCAGTAACCCCTGCAGGAACAAATAGGCGAAGCTGAAATAGATGATCAGCCCTGTTACATCCACCAGTGTAGCAACAAAAGGGGCGGAGGATACAGCAGGGTCGGCTCCCAGTTTTTTGAGCAGCATGGGCAGCATGGATCCGCTGAGTGTTCCCCATAACACAACGCCGATTAAAGAGAATCCTACCGTGGAGGCAATCATCATGTAGTGTGGCCCGTAAATATCCGGAACAATGGAGTGCCATACCATTACCCGAATGAATCCGATAAACCCGAGTACTGCGCCCAGCAGCAAGCCGCTGATCAGTTCTCTTCTCAATACCCTCCACCAGTCGGCAATACTGATTTCTCCGATAGCCATGGCCTGTATGATCAGGGTGGATGCCTGGGAGCCACTGTTTCCTCCGCTGGAAATAATCAGTGGAACAAAGAGGGCCAGTACTACCGCCTTGGCAATCTCATCTTCAAAATAACCCATGGCGGTTGCCGTAAGCATTTCGCCGATGAACAGCACCACCAGCCAGCCGATTCTTTTCCGGAATAATTTCAACAGAGGAATATCGAGATAGGGTTCGTTCAATGCTTCGGTACCACCCATTTTCTGCATATCCTCGCTGAACTCTTCATTGGCTACCCACAACATATCATCGATCGTAACGATACCCAGCAGGATATTGTTCTCATCCACAACCGGTAATGCCACACGGTTATTCATTTTAAATACCTGGCTGGCATTTTCCTGGTCGTCATTCACATTGAGTGAAACAACTCTTCCGTCTATAATCTCTTCTACTTTTTTATCGGTTGCCGCCAGGATCACATCCCTGATCCGGATGTCGTCGATCAATTGTCCTCTTTCATCAATCACATACACCACATCAATGGTTTCGCTGTTGCGGGCATGTTTGCGGACGGTTTCAAAAACCTGCTCCACCGTATTGTGTGCATACACATACACATAATCAGGCGTCATCAAACGGCCCACACTGTCTTCGGGATAACCCAGCAGGGAAAGGGTGATTTTTCTTTCTTCCGGATCCAGTAGTTTAATCAGATCCCGTATAGCCGCCTTTGGCAACTCTTCCAGGAAGTCGGTACGGTCATCGGCAGGCAGTTCGTTGAGCAGTTCGGCTGTTTTGGAAGAGGGCAGTTCCTTTACAATGTCTTTCTGTTGTGCAATGTCCAGGATCTTGAAAACACTGGCTGCTCTGTGGATGGCCATATTGGCAATGATCTGGGCCTCATATTCGGGATATTCATTGATCAGGTCGGCCACGTCACTGATATTCTGGCTGTTCAGGAATTCCCTGATTTCCAGTTTATGTTCTTTGGCAACGAGTTGCTCGAAGCGTTCGAACAGATCCGGGTGTTCCAGTTCCAGTGACATGGGCGCAATTTAGCCAGAATTCCCTAATTTGTCCATTCTTTGCCTTGAAATGATCTGATTATGATAAGCTACAGGAACCAGTTAAGGGCCTCCGATTTTGGGAGTGATTTTTTATGGGGCGTAGCTATTTCCGCCCTGCAGAACGAAGGTGCCTGGAATGTTGATGGAAAAGGCTTATCGAACTGGGATGTTTTTGCCAGAAAAGTGGGTAAAATAAAGGGCGGGGTAAGACCTGTTATTGCCAACGATTTTTACTACAGGTACAAAGATGATCTGATGCTGGTGAAAGCATTGGGCTTTAAAGTATTCCGGTTCTCCATTGCCTGGAGCCGTATTCTTCCGGAAGGAATGGGCAGGGTGAATAAAGAGGGCCTTGCATTCTATCACCGGCTGATTGATGAGTGTTTGTTATTAGGGCTCAGGCCATATGTAACATTGTATCACTGGGATCTTCCCTACGAGTTGGAGAAGCAGGGCGGCTGGTCGAGCCACCAGATGCAGAAATGGTTTACCCGTTATGTGAAACTCTGCACAGACGAATTTGGAGATAAGGTAAAAGACTGGATTATTCTGAATGAACCTATGGGATTTACTTCGCTGGGTTATATGCTCGGAAAACATGCACCGGGTAAAACCAACCTGTCGATGTTTATGTCGGCCGTGCACAATGCGGCCCTCTGCCAGGCTGAAGGGGGAAGAATTGTTCGTGCAGAAGTGGCGAATGCGCATATCGGTACCTGTTTTTCCTGCAGCGAAGTATTGCCTTACACAGATAAGCCCGAAGATGTGCTGGCTGCAAAAAGAGCAGACGCTTTGCTGAACAGGCTTTTTATTGAACCTGCCTTAGGCAGAGGCTATCCGGATGATCCGGACTTCCCTTTCCTGGAGAAGCTGCACCTGCACAACAAGGCCTGGAAATACAAAGACCGGATGCAGTTTAACTTTGATTTCATTGGCATACAAAACTATTTTGCACTCACTGTTAAATACAGTCCGATTATTCCGTACCTGCATGCAACAGAAGTAAAGGCAAGCACGCGTAAAGTGCCCCATACTGCGCTTGGATGGGAAATCAACGCGGAAAGTTTTTACCGGATGATCCGCCGGTTCTGGCATTACGGAGGCGTAAAGGAAATCATCGTTACCGAAGGCGGCGCTGCATTTAAAGATGTATTGAACAACGGAATTATCAATGATGATCGTCGCATAGATTATTTTAACCAATATATTGCTGCAGTATTAAAAGCTAAAAAAGAAGGGGTGAATGTGAACGGCTATTTTGCCTGGACCCTCACCGATAATTTTGAATGGGCAGAAGGATTCAATGCCAAATTCGGATTGGTGCATGTGGATATCAAAACCCAGTTGCGTACCATCAAAAATTCCGGTTACTGGTTCCGGGATTTTCTGAAAACCTGAGCTGCTGTATACTCCGATATAAAATCAACTCATTGAAGGCTTCAACTAGTTTTCGTATATTCATTCTCCAATTTAACCAGAATATGAGAAAAGTTTCCCTGCTGATTTTATTTGCAATGACCCTGATACAGTTGCATGCACAGAAGCAATCTTCTGTGGCAGCAATGACTGCTGCTGAACCAACGCCTGCCGGAGTATCCGTTACCACTAGCCGGAATTCGGTGATGGTAGGAGGTAAGAAAATAGATTATACTGCTTATACAGGCTACCTGACCCTGCAAAATGATACCGGGAAAGCCATTGCCAAAATGTTTTTCACGTATTATAAAAAAGAGGGTGCTGATGCCGCTAAACGCCCGCTGACCTTTACGTTTAATGGCGGACCGGGTTCTTCTTCCGTGTGGTTGCATATGGGAGGCCTCGGACCTAAAAGAGTATTATTGAAAGAGGATGGAGCTGCCAGCGGACCGCCCTATCAGTATATTAACAACGAATATACCTGGCTCGATAAGTCGGACCTCGTATTCATAGACCCTGTTTCAACTGGTTATAGCAGGCCGGCGCCGGGCGAAAATCCCAAACAGTTTCATGGCTACCAGGAAGACATCAGTTCCATGGGTGCATTTGTACGCGATTTTTTATCCCGTTATGAACGTTGGGGGTCTCCCAAATACCTTGCGGGGGAAAGCTATGGCACAACAAGGGCTGCAGGCTTATCCAAATACCTGCAGGACTATCACCGGATTTACCTGAATGGTATTTTCCTGATCTCTTCTGTACTGAACTTTGGCACCAATGATTATTACGTAGGCAATGATTTACCTCGCGCCTTATACATTCCTTCATATACCGCTGCCGCCTGGTATCATCAAAAATTGGCTCCCGCCTTACAGGCCGATTTGAAAAAAGCCCTGAAGGAGTCAGAAGAATTTGCACTGGGAGCTTACGCCACAGCCCTGTTAAAAGGAGGCTGGTTATCCGATGTGGAGAAAGACGCAGTTGCCGCCAAAATGAGTTATTATACCGGTTTGTCGAAAGAATACATATTGCAAAGTAACCTGCGGGTAGAAGAAAACCGCTTTTACAAAGAATTGCGCAGAAAAGACGGGCTGACCATTGGCCGCCTGGATGCCCGCTTTACCGGGCGGGATATTGATGATGTGGCGGAGAGCAACAGCTTTGATCCTTCTTTTGCCAATATTGACGGACCCTTCACCGCAACCATGAATGATTATTTTCAGAAGGAACTGAATTTTAAAGAGGAAAAGCCCTACAATATTTTCGGGAATGTATATCCCTGGAACTACAACAATGTACAGAACAAGTTTCTGAACGTGGCAGAAAGCCTCCGGGATGCAATGGCTAAAAATCCTGCATTAAAAGTGTATGTAGGCTTTGGTTACTATGATTTTGCTACGCCTTATTTTACTGCCAAATACGATATAGAGCACATGTTCCTGCGCCCGGAACAGCGTAAGAATGTAAAGCCTTACTTCTATGAATCCGGCCATATGTATTATATCCACAAGCCTTCCCTGGTTCAGTTTAAAAAAGATGTAGATGAATTTTACGATTTCAGCGCTGCCAATTAATCTACAACGATCGCCTGAAAATTTTGGTGGCATACAGTTCTGAAAATGGACAATTGAATAGTATATTTGAATTGAAGTCATGCCCGACAACGATTATATTAAACGATTGCTGCATTCCATTGCACTGGATAGTGACCAGGTTGCCTACCGGGAACTCTTTGTCCTGCTGCACCAGCCGCTCAGGCAGTTTGCTTATTCCATCCTGAAATCGGGAGAGGAGGCTGAAGAGCTGGTATCGGATCTTTTTTTGCGGATCTGGCAAAAAAGAGTGGAACTGACCGAAATTGAATCTCCTTTGTTGTATTTCTATGCTACCGCCAAAAACCTGGCGATTAATCGCCTGACGAAACAAAAAAGGCAGGCTGCGCTGGAGGCGAAAGGATGGCTGGTTCAACTGAACCACACCAGCTACGATCCGGAACAATTAATGATGACCGAGGAAATGGTTAACCAGATCCGGAGGACTATCCACGACCTGCCAGACCGGTGTAAACTCATCTACAAACTGGTGAAGGAAGATGGCCTGAAACAGAAAGAAGCTGCCGATTTATTGCAAATTTCGGTCAAAACAATTGAGGCCCAACTGGCTATTGCCCTGCGCCGGATTGCCAGGTGCATGCCTATGGAACTCAGAAACTCCATCCGTACCCGGATCAGCCTGAAAAAATAATTGGATCTGCTTTAAGGGTTTATTTCAGTTCGTAGTGTCTTAGGTAGTACCAACCAAAATACATGAACCAGGAAAAAATGTGGGTACTGCTTTCCAAAAAACTCACCCGTGAAGCCAGTGAGGAAGAACTGGCTGAACTGGAGTTGCTGATCACGGAAAACCCCGAGTGGCAGTATGCTGTTCAAAACCTGGAAGGTCTCTGGGAAAAGCAGCCTGCATACGATCCCTCTGTTTCGGAGGATGCTTTTTTACTCCATTTGAATCGGTTGGCGGAGATGAATATCACCCTGGATGAAGGCGCTCCCCGTTCCAAAGCCCCTGTGGTCCGTTTATGGCGTTCCCGAAATTGGATGTGGGCCGCCGCCGCCGTTATCCTGGCTGTTGCTACCTATTCGGTGATCGGATTGCAGAAGAACAAGGGGGCAGCTTCCATTGCTGCTGTTCAGGAATTCAATGAAGTGTCTACCAGGATGGGTTCTAAAACCAGGATCCAGCTTCCGGACGGAACCGTTGTAATGCTGAATTCGGGCAGTAAACTAACCTATAATAAAGAGTATGGCCTTCAGCAGAGGGAAGTAGCCCTTACCGGTGAGGGTTACTTCGATGTAATAAAAATGAAGGATAAGCCCTTCGTGATCCATACCACCAATATCAATATACGGGTATTGGGAACTGCATTTAATGTAAAAGCCTATCCCGAAGACAAACATACCGAAACCAGTTTGATCCGCGGCAGTATTGAGGTAACGATTAAGAACCGGCCCGATAATAAAATCATTCTTTCTCCCAACGAAAAACTGATTGTGGAGAACAATATGGTTAAGACGGCCTCGGTTGCTGCGGCTAAAACCATTATCCCCACTGTTTCTATTAATAAGCTGAAATACGATCAGGTAGATAAAACATTACCCGAAACCCAATGGGTGGAAAACAGGCTGGTGTTCAGGGATGAAACGTTTGAAGAGCTGGCTACCCGAATGGAAAGATGGTATGATGTAAAAATTGTGATAGAGGGAGAACAGCTGAAGCAGACCCGGATGAACGGAAGCTTTGATAAAGAAACGATTGATCAGGCCCTGGAGGCCCTGAGGCTGATGATACCAGTTAAAATTGAACAAAAAGACCGGAAAATTATTATTCACCGCTAACACATACGCCATATGTACCATTATAAGAACACGTCTTAGTGAAGGGCAAAAACAAAACGGGGGTCCGTTGCACCGGAACCCCCGTAAGGTTAACATTTTAAGGACAGTTTCTCTGACAGGATAACTGCTATTATTAACCCCTTCAATCCTAAAATATGAAAAAAAATGAAACAGCCCCTGTTTCAGACAAGGTTCTTTTGTATTTAAAGCTTACAAGAATTATGAAATTGACGTCTGCTTTGCTGCTATTTGCCTGTTTGCAGGTTTCTGCTACCGGATGGTCACAGGAGAAAATTACCCTGAAAATGACTGCCGCAGAGATCAAGAAGGTTTTATTCGCCATCGAAAGTAAAAGCGACTACCGCTTTCTGTTTACAGAAGAAATGATCAAGGGAAAACCCAAAGTGAATGTGGATGTGGTTCAGGCTTCTGTAAGCGAAGTGCTCGATAAAGTACTGCTGAATACAGGAATCAGTTACAAAGTGCTTGGCACCAACCTGGTTGTGCTGAAAGATGGTGTCACTGCTGCTGAGATTTCGATGGAAGCCATCAAGGTCTCCGGAAAAATAACAGGAGCATCCGGAGAAGCCATTGCCGGAGTCTCCGTTTTTGTGAAAGGAACCAATATTGGCACTACAACCAATAACGAAGGTGAATTTACGATCACGGTACCGGATGCCAATGCCAAACTGGTGATCTCTTCCCTGGGATTTGAAACCCAGGAAATTGCCTTGTCCGGAAGAACGACCCTGAATCTTACCCTCGTTCCTGCGTATACTACGCTGGACCAGGTAGTAGTGATCGGTTATGGTACCCAGAAAAAAAGAGACCTGACCGGTTCTATCACTACTGTTAAAGGAGATGATGTGGCCAAGATGCCCAATACCAACCCGATCAGTTCCCTGCAGGGACGTGTGGCCGGTCTTACCGTAACCAACTCCGGTATTGCGGGTGCAAGCCCTGTGGTTAGGATCAGGGGCGTGAACAGTACCAACAGCGCCAGCCCCGTTTATGTGGTGGATGGTGTATTACAGGATAATATCGATTTCCTGAACCCGGCAGATATAGAAACCATTGATGTACTGAGAGATCCTTCTTCCATTGCCATCTATGGTTTGAGAGGAGCGAACGGTGTTATAGCAGTAACGTCAAAAAAGGCGGCAAGAGGCCAGACCAAAATTAATTTCCAAAGCTCCATTGGGGTACAGTCTGTAACAGATAAAATTGCTGTAACTGATGCGGCCGGTTTCAAGAAGCTGTATGCGGCCCAGCTGGCTAATCTGAATGCAGCTCCGTTTGATTTCACCAATTACACAGCCAACACCAACTGGCAGAATGAAATCCTTCGCTCTGCGCTGATCAGCACCAATAACCTGAGCATCTCCAACAGCGGAGAGAAAAGTTCCACTTATTTAAGCGTGGGCTACAATAAGCAGGACGGTGTGGTGAAATACGATAGTTACGAAAAGTATATGTTCCGTTTAAACCAGGAAGTTCGCTTCAACAACAAGATCAAAGTGGGCGGAGAGGTCAATGCATTTCACTGGATTCAGAATCCTACAGGTGTCAGTTTAACCAATGCACTCTGGGCTGCGCCGATTGTACCGATCCAGGTGGATGCAAATACTTACTACAGCATGCCTTCTTTCCAAAGGGCGCAGGTAGGCAATCCGATTGCTACCCTGAATCGCAACAGAGGCACTTCCATCAACAAGGGATTTCGTTTTATCGGAACCATGTATGCAGAAGTAAAATTCCTGCAGAACTTTACCTTTAAGTCTACGGTGTATGCCGATCTTGGTTTCAACAATGCGAGAAGCTATACCCCGCTTCCTTACTATTTTGTGAACCTTGGAGAAGGTGCTGCACCTACCACCACTACATACGACAATACCATCAGAACCGGTGTAACACAGGAACAGGCGGAGTACAAGCGTTTTCAGCAGGATCACACGTTGACCTTCGACAAAGCGCTGGGCGGCGGTCATAAGATTACCGCGCTGGCCGGTTTCACTTCTATTTACAGCGAGAGTACTTTCATCAATGGAAACAGAAGAGATACCACTGTGAATGTTCCCAATAACCCGGACTTTTGGTATATCAGCACTATTAACTCCAATAACCCCGGTAATTTCGGTGGTGGCGGAGGTAAGAGTTCGCTGATGGGTTTGTTCGGAAGGATCAACTATGCCTATAATAATAAATACCTCGTTAATGCAACCATCCGCAGAGACGGTAGTTCCAAATTCGCTCCTCAGAACAGATGGGGCACATTCGGTAGCGTAGGCCTGGGCTGGGTTGCCAGCGAAGAAAGTTTTATTGAAGCTGTTAAAGCAATTGATTACCTGAAATTCCGCGCTTCCTGGGGACAAACCGGAAATGCCAACGGTTTTGCAGACAACCTGTACAAGCCGGGCATCTCCAATGCATCCACCGCCATCTTCGGAAACAATGTGTACACAGCTATTCAGGCGGCATACATACCGGACCCTAACCTGCATTGGGAAGTGGTTACCGGTACAGATATCGGCGTGGATTTCAAAACACTCCATAACAAACTGAGTGCAGAGATTACTTATTACAGCAGGAAAACAACCGATATCCTTACTGCGGTATCATTACCCAATGAAACACGCAGTTACTTCACCAACCTTGGAAGTATTACCAACAAGGGCATTGAAGTAAGCTTTACCTGGAGCGACCAGGTTGGTAAGGACTTTACCTATTCTGTATCTCCCAACTTCAGCTACAATAAAAATGTAGTGAACTCTATCGGAGACAATACCAACTTCCAGTTGATTGGTAACAGCGGAGCCAACCTTACCGAAACCGGTAAGTCTATCGGTTACTTCTACGGATACCGCCAGATCGGTATTTACCAGTCAACAGCAGAGTTAGGTAAACAACCAAGATTCACCAATTCACTGCCCGGGGATATTGCCTATGCAGATGTTAACGGGGATGGCGTTTTGTCTCCTGCAGACAGAACTTATCTGGGCACACCATTTCCTCCATACAGCTATGGTTTGAATATCAGTGCAGCCTATAAAGGGTTTGACCTTTTGCTGGAAGGGCAAGGCGTAGCCGGTAATAAAATTTACACACAGCGGCGTATTGCCAATTTTGCAACCCTGAATTATGAAAGCAATCGTTTGAACGCATGGACCGGAGGCGGAACCACCAACGTGGAGCCGATCCTGGATAATACCCGCGGCAACAACTTCCTGTTCAGCAGTTATTTCCTGGAGCCGGGCGATTACTTCCGTATCAGAACCGTACAGATCGGTTATACATTCGGTGCAAACGCTTTAAGCAAAGTAGGTATTTCAAAAGCAAGGATTTACATCAGCGGTCAGAACATTAAGAGCTGGAGCAAGGTAACCGGTTATTCACCTGAAGCACAGATCGGCAATATTCTTGGCGGCGGTGCGGACAATGGCGTATATCCCGTTCCTGCTGTTTATTCCTTTGGTTTAAATGTCACTTTTTAATTCAACTATCTAAAGCAATTAAAAATGAAATTATTCAACATATTCAAAACAAGCCTGGCTAAAACAATGCTGGTGCTTGCACTTGCAACCGCATTCACGGGTTGTAAAAAATTCCTGGATACCGCCAGACAGGGCGGATATGATGAGGAAAACTATCCTTATCCAGGAGGTTCCGGCCCTTATGATCAGTACATTTTTGGTGCATACAACAGCCTCCGCGATTACAGTGTACATGTAGACGGATTTGTAAACGCAACCAGTATCCGCAGCGACGATGCCGATAAAGGAAGCACACCTTCCGATGGTGGCGCCGATGTGATCAGCATGGATAATTTTCCCGTACTCCCCAGCAGCGGCCGCGCCAATTCTTTGTGGACCGGTTTTTACGGGCTGATCAACAAATGCAACAGCACCCTTTACCAGATTGGTAACAATACCAATATCGTTACCACTGATGCTATTAAAGTTCAATCACAGGCAGAAGTAAGGTTTATCCGCGGGTACGCTTATTTCATGCTTACCAGGTTCTTTGGCAGGGTGCCGATCATTGATACCCTGTTTGCAGACCCTGCAGCACAAAATAATGTGCCGCAGTCTGGTACTGCACAGTTGTATTCCTTTATTGAAAAGGATCTGACTTTTGCGGCAGCCAACCTGCCCTCCAGTTGGGATGCTTCCAAATTTGCAGGTCGTATTACCAGTGGCGCTGCCAACGGTATGCTGGCTAAAGTATACCTGACCCAGCAAAAATGGGCAGCGGCTATGGGCGCCGCCAGCCTGGTGATGAACTCCGGACAATATGATCTCTCTACCCCTTATGCTACCATCTTCAGTGAAGAAGGAGAAAATTCAAAGGAGTCCATTTTTGAAGTACAGGGAAGGGCCGATGCCAACAATCCTACTGCCCAGGGTATCCAATATGCAAGCCTGCAGGGTGTACGGGGTTCAGGTGCATGGGATATGGGTTGGGGATGGAACACGCCAAGTACAGCGCTGGAAGCTGCTTATGAACCAAACGATCCCAGAAAAGCCAGAACCATTTTATACACCAGTACGGCTTCAACACCGGGCTTAACCATTTATGGAGAAGTAACCCCGGTAGGATTACCCAATCCGCGCTATAACAATAAAGTGTATACCAATCCATCTATCCGGGCTACGGTAGGAAACAGGCAGGGCTGGTGGATGAATGTGCGCATCCTGCGTTATGCAGATGTGGTGCTCATGTATGCGGAAGCCGCCAATGAAGTGGGAGGCGCCGCCAATATTACTGCCGCAAGAAATGCATTGAACCTGGTTAGAAAAAGAGCAAGGGGTTCCAGTACTACCATACTGCCTGATGTAACTACAGCCGATCAGGTGGTATTAAGAGATGCCATCCGCAAAGAGCGTAGGGTAGAACTGGCCATGGAGCATGACCGTTTCTTTGACCTGGTTCGCTGGGGTGTTGCACAGGCAACCCTGAATGCTGCAGGTAAAACCAATTTTCTTGATTCAAGGGATGTACTGCTTCCTATTCCTCAAACACAAATTGATTTGAGCAAGGGAGTACTTACTCAGAATGCAGGATATTAATTGATCTTTTAAAATTATACATATGCGTATTCCAATACAGAATGCTATACTTTATCTGTCATGCCTCTTTCTTATAACAGCAGGGATGGTATCGTGCAAAAAAGACGGCAACCCCAATAAATTACCGCCTGTTTCCACCGGCAGCTATGCAGGGAAGATAGATGGCTTTAGCAGCTCCGATGAGGTATTCCCGGAGAGCCTCGTGGCATACTGGCCCTTCGACGGATCAAAGAGTGAAACAAAAAGTAATACAGCGCCTTCTTCAACCGTCAATGATGCGTTCGTAACTGCCGGCGTAAAAGGGCAGGCATTGAAACTGACTTCAGGTTACCTGTATTTTGCCAATCAGTTTCCGGCATTTAAAACAGATGTGTTTAAAAATTTTGCCATCAGTACCTGGGTACAGGTTCTGAACAATGGTTCTAAGAAAACCATGCTGTTCCAGTTAACAAGACCCGGCGTATTTACCGGTAGCATCAATTTCATCCTGAACACCAATGCGTTTCCGGCATCTGATATCAGTAACCTGAAAGTGCAGCCCACTTTTGTTACCATCGGCGGGGGGACACAGGATAACGTGAATGTATTGCGCGGTGTACCGGGTGATGCAACCTATATGCCTTATATCACTCCTACGATAGGTATGGATAAGTGGGTGCACCTGGTGTTGAACTATAACAGCAGCACCGGTTATTTTGATATCTGGATCAATGGCGCCAAGGCCGGCGCATATGCAAGCAGGGGAACCGGCAATAACCTGTTTAAAGCCTACGAACCCAGTGAGGTAATCATTGGTGGAAATTACAATGTCATTCCGGGTAAATCGGTAAGTGCAGATGTTTCTTTTGCCGCTATGACCGGGAACCTGGATGAACTCCGGGTGTACAATATCGCATTACCTGATGCGCATATCAAAGCGCTCTACAATCTCGGCGTTGCCGGAAAATAAAAATGTTTGTTACTTGTTTTTTAAGCGGTATAACCTTCCATTGGGGGGTTATACTTTTTTTGAACACTATTTGACTAAATTTATACTGCATTATTATTTTAAATAAGATGTTATGAAAAGAAATATAGCGGCAGTTGCCATTACTGCACTCCTGTTGCTCGCGGGTGAAAATATATGCGCACAGCAGGATGCTGCTGTAAAAAACGGCTCCATTGCTCCATCGGATACAGCGATTTTCAATAAAGTGCAACGCCAGACCTTCCGTTATTTCTGGGAAGGAGCGGAACCCAACAGTGGTCTTGCAAGAGAAAGAATTCATACAGACAATATTTATCCCGAACATGATCAGGATGTGGTAACCAGCGGTGGAGGCGGGTTTGGTGTAATGGGGGTTCTGGTGGGTATAGAAAGAGGGTATATTACCCGTAAACAGGGCGTGGAAAGGCTGGAACGGGTACTACAGTTCCTGGAAACGGCCGATCGTTTTCATGGTGCATGGCCGCATTGGTGGAACGGGAAAACCGGAAAGGTAAAACCCTTCAGTAAATACGACGATGGGGGAGACCTGGTTGAATCTTCTTTCATGGTACAGGCATTGCTGTGTGTTCGCCAGTATTTTCAACAGGGAAATATAACGGAGAAAAAAATTGCCGCAAGGGCGGATAAACTCTGGAGGGAAGTGGAATTTGACTGGTACCGCAACGGCACCAATTCCCTGTACTGGCACTGGAGCCCGGATAATGGCTGGAAAATGAATTTTGCTGTGCATGGCTACAATGAATGCCTGATCATGTATGTACTGGCGGCATCTTCCCCCACACATGGCGTTCCGGCTGAAGTTTATCACCAGGGCTGGGCGGAGAACGGAAAGATAAAAAAGCCTTCCGGAAAATTCGGGTATAAGCTTCAGATGAATCACCAGGGAAATGCATTGAACGGAGGCCCTTTATTTTGGGCGCATTATTCTTACCTGGGGCTGGATCCACGTGGATTAAAAGACCAGTATGCCGATTACTGGCAGGAAAATAAAAATCAGGCGCTGATCAATTACCAGTGGTGTGTTACCAATCCTAACCAATTTAAAGGCTATGGCGCCGACAATTGGGGGCTTACTTCAAGTTATTCGGTAAAAGGCTATTCGGGCCATGCCCCGGACAAAAGCAGAGATATTGGTGTAATTGCACCTACAGCAGCACTGTCCTCTTTTCCATATACTCCGGTGCAATCGATGGCCGCCATGAAACACTGGTACACGGATCTGAACCGGCAAATTTGGGGGCCTTATGGGTTCTATGATGCATTCAGCGAACAGCAGGACTGGTTTCCCACCCGGTACCTTGCTATTGATCAGGGGCCGGTGGTGGTTATGATGGAGAACCATCGCAGCGAACTGCTCTGGAAGCTGTTCATGAGTTGCCCCGAAATCCAGGCCGGCTTAAAAAAACTCGGTTTCCAAAGTCCGTGGCTCAAAAAATAAATGACCTGTTATCAACTCCCGATTCTTTACGGCTAGTACCTACCAATATGAAAAAAATCTGTTTTGTTTTAGCATTGATTGTATTTACCTCAAGTGCAGATGCGCAACCCTTTATAGACGAAATCAAAGCCTATCAGCATGAGGATAGCATCAACCCTCCCCGGAGAAACCCCATCCTGTTTGTAGGAAGTTCTTCCTTTCGTTTATGGAAAGATTATCAAAGTTATTTTCCGGGATATACCATTATGAACAGGGGAGTGGGTGGTTCCTCCTTGCCTGATATCATTCGTTATACCGATCAGATCATCATTCCTTATCAGCCGCGCCAGATCCTGATTTATTGCGGCGAAAATGATTTTGCTTCTTCCGATACAGTTACGGCGGCCATGGTGGTGGGTCGGTTTAGAGAATTGTTTACAAAGATCAGGAAGCAACTGCCCAAAGTGCCCATTGCCTATGTTTCCATCAAGCCCAGTCCTTCCAGGGCTATGCACAGGGAAAAATCCATTGAAGCCAATGAAGCCATCCGCCAGTACCTGAGTGTTCAATCCAAGGCCTCTTTTATAAATGTATGGGATGTGATGTTGGGCGAAGATGGTAAGCCGTTGCCCGATATCTTTCTCAAAGACAGCCTGCACATGAATGCACAGGGCTATACCATCTGGCAGAAGCAAATCACCAAATACCTGATCAGGAAAGACCGCTAATCAGAACAACGGTTTAGGTTGTTTGGTTGTTCCTTTCTTCGGAACAAATTTTTCATAGTTGAAAGGAACAGCAGGCAGCGGCGTATCTGCCAGCGGCTTTATTTCCATACGGGGAATGAGCTTTATTCTTTTTGAAGGAATGCCGGTTATCACAACCGGCATTTTTGCCGTATTATCCTTGTCCGGTACCAGTATGGGCATATTGTCCTGAGCTGATTCGTATATATCAAATCCTTCTCCGTTGTTGCCTTTGAGTTGCATTTTATAAGCAGGGTCTTTGCTGTTCAGGGTATTGGGCATTTCAGGCCAATAACGTTGAGGTACATAAACGGTATCCCCACCTGCAAATTTCAGGGATATATCGCTTTTGTTTTGGGCAGAAGCATCGATGCTGATTGCACTGCCAACCACCAGGAGGATTTTTCTTACCATGTTTAAATTTACACAAATCCTCCAATGATACAAGACCGCAACCATCATTAATTGTTAAATTTGCACCATGACCGCTGCAATGCTGCTGAATACTTTCTGGCAAAATACCTGGAACTGGATAAAGGAAATGGATTCCGTGCTGTTTCTGAAAATAAACACGGTGTATACACATCCCTTCCTGGATATGGTGTACCCCTGGTTCAGGGAGGGGAATGCCTGGGTGCCGCTCTACCTGTTCCTGGTTGTATTCGCCATTCAGAATTTTAAAAACAAGGCATTCTCCTGGATCCTTTTTGCCGTCATTACACTGATTTTGACCGATCAGATCAGCAGCAGTTGGGTAAAACCTTTTTTTGAACGCCCGCGTCCCTGCCGCGACCCGGTACTGATGAGCCAGGTGAGGCTGATCCTGAACGGATGTTCCGGGGGGTACAGTTTTACTTCTTCGCATGCTACCAACCACTTTGGTTTTGCCGTTTATGTTTTTCTGACACTGGGTAAGCTGATCGGAAAATGGAAATATGCATTTCTGGTATGGGCGGCCGTGATCTGTTACGGGCAGGTTTATGTGGGGGTGCATTATCCGCTGGATATCCTGGGGGGCGCCATACTGGGAACCTGTATCGGATGGCTGACCGCCGGTTTCTATATCCGACGTGCCGGCATCATAGAATAGACTGCCCTTTTTTACCTATTTTTACACGAATGACGGAGGTTTTAATAATACTTTTTCTGATTATACTGAACGGCTTGTTTTCCATGGCCGAAATCGCTTTGGTGTCTGCAAGAAAAGCCAGGCTGGAAGGCCAGGCTGCGAAAGGGGATATGGATGCCGCCCGCGCCCTGAAGCTGGCCACACATCCCGATACTTTTTTATCAACTGTACAGATTGGTATTACCCTGATCGGTGTTTTAACCGGTATTTTTTCCGGCCAGCGTTTCAAAGAACCCCTGGCCAAATGGTTTGCCCAATTCGGCGGATTGGAAGAATATAGCGGCACCATTGCTACTACCATCATTGTATTTATTATTACTTATCTGTCGCTTGTTTTGGGAGAACTGGTGCCGAAACGTATTGGTCTGAGCAATCCTGAGGGCATTGCCAAATCTGCTGCTGCTCCCATGGGGCTGCTGAGCTGGCTGACGCATCCGATCATCTGGTTACTCAGCAAATCTTCCAACCTGATTGTAAATATTCTCCACATCAAGGCCAATGAATCACAGGTAACGGAAGAAGAAATCAAAGCGATCATCAGCGAGGGTACCGAACAGGGAACTATTGAGGAAGCGGAGCAGGAAATTATTGAACGTGTATTTCATCTCAGCGACAGGAATATTACTTCATTAATGACCCACCGGAGCGATATTGAATGGATTGACGGCAATAAAACCATTGCAGAAGTAAGGGCGGGATTGAAAGATATGGTACACTCTGTTTACCCGGTTTGTGAGGAAGATGTTGATCATATCAAAGGTGTTGTATCCATCAAGGAACTGTTTACCGGTGAAGCAACAGATACTATTTTTTCTATTGCGAAGAAGGCCATGTATGTTCCGGAGAACAACAGCGCTTACCAGGTATTGGAAAAATTCAAGCAGACCAAAATCCACCAGTGTTTTATTGTGGATGAATACGGTAGCGTACAGGGGTTGATGACGCTGAATGATATCCTGGAAGCCATTGTAGGCGATATCCCACAGGAGGAAGATGAGGATTATGAAATCATTGAAAGGGAGGATGGTTCATTCCTGGTAGATGCACAGATTCCTTTCTATGATTTTCTCAGTCATTTCGACAAAACAGAATGGATGGAGAAATGGGAGCAGGACTTTAACACGCTGGCCGGTTTTATCATACATCACCTCGAAAGAATCCCTAAAACCGGTGATGTACTGAATTGGGAAACCTTCCGTTTCGAAATCATCGATATGGATAATCACCGGGTAGACAAAGTGCTGGTAACCACCAATATGCCTGCCGCAGATAAAGGAGATTAAACCGGCAGGCCTGCAAAAAAACAAATCAGAAATCAAAGCTGGTAATCCGTTTTGGGTGGTCCAGTTTATAGCTTTTCTCCTGTCCCTTGCTTTTTACATGAAAGATATTGATCTGGCTGGTTTCAAAATCGTGGAGCAGGCTGCAGTCCACATCCAGTTTTTTAAGTTCCTTTACCCCCGCTACCTCAAAATAGGCCCAGGTGCTTTCTTTGATAATTTCGTATCCGATATATTTGGGTTTAGCAGGAACGCCGTTGATCTTTAGATGCAGCGTATTATTAATGTAAGTGTTCAGTTGCTGGTCAATGAATGCTTTATCTGCCGGGTGTATGATGTCTACTTTGGCCTTGCTGTATTTTTGCAGGGTTTTTTCCAGGTCGTCGGTAAAGATCCGTACGCTGATTTCTGCTGTGGCATCTTTTTCGTTATGGCTGATGTCTATCACCGATACAAAAAAAGGATGTAAGAGCGCCACAGAGGCTGTAATTAACCATTGAACCATACTATTTGCCATTCAGCCAACATTTTTTTTCAGACACAAATGTCGGAATTAATTTAACTTCCTGCTTATGAATGATTTCGGACTGTATTTCAAATTAGGGTACGAGCATATTGCCGACCTGAAAGGGATAGATCATATCCTGTTTATTGTAGCCCTCTGCATCCGATACCAGTTTGCAGACTGGAAAAAATTGCTGGTGCTGGTAACCGCATTCACCATCGGGCACTCCATCACACTTGCCCTCAGTGTTTTTGACATCATTAACTATTCCATGAGCTGGATCGAATTCATGATCCCGGTGACTATTGTTATTACAGCTTTCAGTAATGTGTTTGTGAAAAAATTCAACTTCAGGGCTAAATTTCCGCTGATTTACTATTTCGCGCTGTTTTTTGGGCTGATACACGGCTTGGGATTCAGCAATTACCTGAAAAGCCTCATGGGTAAAGATGAATCCATTGTGGTGCAACTACTGGCGTTCAATATTGGCCTGGAAGCAGGACAGTTGCTGATCGTACTTGGAATATTATTCATAACCCTTATTTTCGTTACGCTTTTTAAAGTGAACCGCAGAGAATACATGCTGTATGTTTCGGCTGTAGCATTTGCACTGGCTTTAGAAATGGCTGTTGAAAGATTTCCTCTCCATCATTAAATTATTAAAAATGCAAAAACTAGCGGTGATTTTATTGATGTCCGGACTTGCGCTGACCACACAGGCCCAGAACATCATGAACAACCCCACTTCCAATCACGGAAACAAATTTGAGCAGTTGGGAACCATTTTATCCACTCCCAATGAATACAGAACAGCCAGTGGCGCCCCCGGCCCGAAATACTGGCAACAGCGTGCTGATTATGATATTAAGTGCGAAATGGATGAAGTAAACCTGAAACTGAAAGGCAGTGAAACAGTTACTTATTTCAATAACTCTCCCGATGTGTTAACTTATTTGTGGTTACAGTTAGATGAGAACGAACATAGTACCGTAAACAACGCTAACTACCAGGATGCTTCTTACCTGGGACGCCAGGTAACCACCCGTACCCTCGATAACCTGGCAGCAGCCGGGGAAGATAACGGATACGGTCATATTCTTTCCAAAATCACCGATGCTACCGGAAAGGCGCTGAAATACACCATCAACAAGACCATGATGCGTATTGAATTGCCTGCTGCATTAAAGCCCGGACAAAAATTTGTTTTTAATATCGACTGGAGTTATAAAATCCCTGATCGCATGACTTTTGGCGGACGTGGCGGATTTGAAACACTGGAAGATGGCAACAACCTGTTTACCATGGCACAGTGGTTCCCCCGTTTGTGTGTGTACAGCGATTTCCAGGGATGGCAGAATCACCAGTTTACCGGCAGGGGAGAATTTGCACTGGTATTCGGCAACTACAATGTACAAATCACAGTTCCTTCCGACCACGTGGTTTTAGGTACCGGTGTTTGTCAGAACTATGCACAGGTGTTGTCTTCTGCACAGATGGCCCGCTGGAACCAGGCACAAACTGCCAAAGAGCCGGTTGAAATCGCCACACTGGACGAAGCGCTGAAGGCAGAGAAAACAAAGAGCGCACAAAAGAAAACATGGTTATTCAAAGCAGAGAACGTACGTGACTTTGCATGGACTTCCAGCCGCAGATATATTTGGGATGCAATGCCTGCTTATGTAGAGGGCAAAAAGATCATGTGCATGAGCGGCTATCCAAAAGAAGCCTATGGTTTGTACCGTAAGTATTCTACCAAGGCCGTAGCCCATACCATCAAAACCTATTCTAAGTTTTCCATTCCGTATCCATACCCCGTAGCACAGAGTATTGAAGCTTCCAATGGTATGGAATACCCGATGATCTGCTTCAATAACGGCAGAACCAATAAGGACGGTTCATACAGCGAAGCTACCAAGAACGGTATGCTTGGTGTGATTATTCACGAAGTAGGGCACAACTTTTTCCCGATGATCGTTAACAGTGACGAGCGTCAGTGGAGCTGGATGGATGAAGGGCTGAATACATTTGTACAATACCTTACCGAGGAACTTTTCGACAATAAATATCCTTCCCGCCGCGGGCCGGCCTGGTCTATCACCGACTACATGAAACTCCCTAAGGAGCAACTGGAGCCAATCATGACCAACAGCGAAAACATTATCCAGTTTGGGCCAAACGCTTATTCCAAACCCGCAACAGGCTTGAATATTCTGCGCGAAACCATCATGGGAAGAGAATTGTTCGACTATGCATTCAGGGAATATGCAAGGAGATGGGCATTCAAGCATCCAACACCAGCCGATTTGTTCCGTACCATGGAAGATGCCAGCGCAGAAGACCTGGACTGGTTCTGGAGAGGATGGTTCTACGGAATTGAACCTTGTGATATTGCCATTGATTCCGTTAAATATGCAGTAATGGATACCAATCCTTCTGCAATTGCAGAAGGAGCAGGGAAAGCGCCCCAGATGCGCGGACTGGACAAACCTTTGTTCAGCGGCGTTAATGCGTTTGATGATATCTCTAAAATCCGCAACAGAAATGACAAGCATATCCTGTTCCTGACCGATGTCGATACCTCCCTGCGGGATTTCTACTGGAGATATACCAGGGGACTGGAGCCATATGATTCCACCGTTAAATACCCTGCGCCAACATTTGGCGGTAACCTGGTACAGGCCACTCCGGAGGAAAGGGCCAAATACCAGAATACCAATTTGTATGAAATCTCTTTCTCCAATAAAGGTGGTTTGGTAATGCCGCTGATTGTTGAATTTACTTTTGAAGATGGTACCAAAGAAACTGAGCGCATACCTGCCCAGATCTGGAGAAAGAATGAGAACAAAGTGACCAAACTGTTTATGACCACTAAGAAGGCCGTGAAAATTCAGTTGGATCCACTGAGAGAAACTGCAGACATCAACGAAAGCAACAACAGTTGGCCTTCGGGAGCTGTAGCGCCAAGCAATTTCAGCCTGTTTAAATCAGGGGCTGGAAGAGGAAGAGGCCAGTCTACCGGCATCAACCCTATGCAAAACGCGATGCAGAAAAGTAAATAATTTTTCGGCAAATTAGTTCAATGCCACCCACGATGAATGGGTGGCATTTTGTATTTTACATCGATAAATAGCTATATGATAAAATGGTTCTGCACATTCAGCCTCTTGTTTCTTGCACTTACGGCAGGGGCTTCCATTGATACCTTGTCTGTATTCAGTAAAGGAATGAATAAGCCTGTTAAGGTACTGGTGATCCTGCCTGATCAGCGGGATACATCCGGGTTCCCGGTAGTTTACCTCCTTCACGGATACGCGGGAAACCACCTGCAGTGGCTGAATGCCGCACCACAACTGCAGCAGAAGGCTAATGAAATGCACCTGATGCTGGTATTACCCGACGGTGGTTTCGGCAGTTGGTATTTTGATAGCCCGGTAGACAGCAGCTATCGCTATGAATCGTTTATGATCCGTGAGCTGGTTCCTTATATTGATGCCAATTATACCACCAGGCGCAACCGTGCATTCCGGGCCATTACCGGATTAAGTATGGGCGGCCATGGGGCATATTACCTGGCCATCCGGAACAAAGAAGTATTTGGAGCGGCTGGAAGCATCTGTGGTGGCGTGGATTTCCGCCCCTTCCCTAAAAACTGGGATCTTCCCAAAGTACTGGGACCCAAAGACAGCCATGCTGATAACTGGAACAATAACACCGTGATGAGCCTGGTGGATTCATTGAAAAACGGGGAACTGAAACTGATTTTTGATTGCGGCCTGGATGATTTCTTTTTTCCCGTCAACAAGGCCCTGCATGAAAAGCTGATGACCAAAAAAATTGCGCATGATTATACAGAACGCCCGGGTGCTCACAACAGGGCCTACTGGGGAAGTAGCATCGATTACCAATTGCTGTTCTTTAAAAACTGGTTTGTAGAAAATCTTAACAATGAATAATATGAAAAAAATCCCGATACTGCTATTGCTGATCATTCTCAGCAATGCCATCCGTGCGGCCGTTGTGGATACTGTATCTGTCAACAGCGCTTCCATGAAGAAGTCCATTAAAACCGTGGTGATCAGACCCGATACGTATTCTGCCGGAGACCAGCGTTTTCCGGTGGTTTACCTGTTACATGGATTTGGCGGCAGGTACAATAACTGGATCTCCAGGGTTCCGCAACTGAAGCAATTGGCAGACGATCTGCAACTGATCATTGTATGCCCCGACGGCGCAAAGGGAAGCTGGTATTTCGACAGCCCGGTCGACAGCAACTATCGGTATGAAAGCTTTGTTGGTACAGAGGTTCCCGAATTCATCGATGCCAATTATAAAACCATCGCCAACAGAAAAGCACGCGCTATTACAGGTTTGAGTATGGGTGGCCACGGGGGATTGTTCCTGGGCTTTCGTCATGCAGACCGGTTCAGCGCCTGTGGTAGTATGAGCGGCGCCCTTCATGTAACGGTAATCCGCAAAGGGTACCAGGTAGAGGACAGGTTGGGAGATACCCTGGTCAATCAAAAATACTGGAACGACTGGAGTGTGCTGAATGTAATAGACCAGAAACCGGCAGAACCGCTGGCGATCATGATCGATTGCGGAACAGAAGACCGGGTTCTGCCCATGAGCAGGCTGGTGCATGAGAAAATGATCCGCTTAAAAATTCCCCACGACTATACAGAACGGCCCGGAAACCACGACTGGTTGTACTGGAGCAATGCCATACAATACCAGTTATTGTATTTCAGCAAACATTTTAAGCAGCAGCTTTCTCAACTTTAAGTACCATTACTACATTGTAATCAATGTCGCAATTGCTTTTGAAGAGTTCCTGGTAACGGATTCCCCGCACTTCATCTAATCGTTGCAGCATGAAATGATAACCCATATCTGCATGGATATGATAGGGGTTCATCGGCTGCCCGATATTTTTACAATACACTTCGTATTTGGGCTGATCGGGAAATACCAGGATCAGCGTACCATTGTTCTTCAGGATCCGGATGAATTTCCGGAGTGCGTCGGTGGTATCGGTAAAATCTTCGATCAGGTGGCTGGTGTAAACATAATCGTAGGTATTATCGGGCACCGGAATCTCCTCCCTGATTACATCGCAGGGGATATCCACTTTGTCTTTACCGGCGAACGCGTATGGTTGCGGAAAATCAATGCCATCACAGTCGGCCTTAACAACTTTGTCTCCGCCAAAACCAATGTCGCAACCTTTGCCGATGCAATAGGGAAGGACCCATCTGCGCACTTTGGATGTTTCAGAAGGATGCCGGAATTTAATGCCGAACAAACGGGTTAATGTACCTTTAATTTTCCTGTCTACGATATAATGGTATAAATTCATAATGCTGTATTAATGATTGAGTAAGCCTTTCAAGGCATCAATTCTGAATTGGATGACCGGTTTTACCTTAGCCGGATAACCTTGTAACAAATATCCTGCCGCCAGTATAAAAGCCGCTCCCAGTTTAATAATATATTCTCCGATCTTTTTAAGATAGCTCCATTGGCCAATGGCCTTTGTACGTACCATTTCGCCCCTGCCGATGCCGCTGGCAACCCTGTACATATATTCCGGTGTGAGTTTTTTTGTTTCCACCACATGCTCCACCTGAATGGCCGGATCGTAATAAATGATCCTCCCCAGTGCTTTCAGTTTCAGGAAAAATTCCTTTCCTTCCCCCCCAATCCGCAAAGTGCCCTTTACGCCGGGCAATGCCGTGTTGAATCCGTTTACCGCATCAAAGTCGGCTTTTCTGATTACCATATTTGACTCCAGCGGATATTTATTGGGACTGAATACCGCCACCGTTTTACTGTAATCAAAATTACCAACGAGGGAGGATACAAAATGACTCATCCATTTGGGCTCTGCCGGTATATAGCGCGGTATGATTCTTCCACCCAGCCCGCCTGCATCGGGATGTTGCACAAAAAAAGCTACAATTCTTTCCAGGTAGTCCGGCGTTGCCACTGCATCATCATCCATAAAGCAAAGCAGGGGTGATAGGGCAATAGTCGAACCGGTGTTTCTTGCAAAGGAAGCCCCCTGCCGGTTTTCGTTCAGATAGATGAATGAAGCATCGGGATGGGCTGCAATAAACTGCCGGCAGACCTCCGCTGTGTTGTCGGTGGAGTTGTTGTTCACCAGGATCACTTCAAATTGGTCTTTGGGCAGGGTCTGGCGATACAGGCTGCCCATGGCTTCACCAATATAATCGGCCCTGTTATAGGTGCAGATCACTACTGATATGACGGTTCCTGTTTTACTCATCGCTGCAAAGATAAAATGGATTTTTCAACGATGGCCGGCCAGTTGTATTTGGCATAAAAGGAATCGGGTGTTCGCGTTGGCTCATGAATATCCAGGTTGAGCATTGCTTCTGCAAATGTATTCCAGTCGTAATCGTTGACCAGGATTAGCTGTTTGCCGAGTTCTGTTGCATTCAAACCAGTTCCGCTTCTTTTACAGGCAATCACCGGTTGGCCCTGTGCCAGCGCCTCTACCAGCTTGGTTTTTACACCGGTACCCAAGGTGACCGGGCAAATTAAACAATCGGTTCCCTGGTAGTACCGGTTGATATCCGGTACAAATCCCTTGTAAATAATATGCGGGGTCTTATGAAGCACCTGTGCCCACGCATCGGAAATATTGCTGCCGCAAATGAAAATACAGAATGGAATATGAGAGGCTTCCATTCTGTGCAACAGCTCCTGTACAATTACATAAAGGGCATCCGTATTGGGCAGATAATCCAGTGTGCCGTTGAAAAAAAACAGTTTGGTGTTAGGGCTCAGATTGGTTTCTTTCAGAATAAACCGCCTGCTGTTGAGCCTTTCTTCTCTGCTCACCGGCCGGATGGTTTTGGTACCATAGGGTAGTGTAGCGCAGGTAGCGGGAATCAGGTTCCATTTACTGATGGCCCATTGTTTTTCTTCGGTTGAGATAAAGAAATTAATATCTGCATGCCGGTGAACCCAACCCTCATATTTTCCGTAGGTACGCCATCCGACTCTGTGCATATCCCGGAAACGCAATGTTTCTATGTTGGCAGATTTGATCGAGAGTTTTTTGCCGGTGATCTTTTTCAGCAGCATCCCCAGCCATCCGAAATAGGAATGATCCACCATGATCACATTCACTTTTTCTTTGCGGATGATCTGACAAAGCCTGTATACATGAACCATGTTCAGCCATCCGTACCAGTGGTTGAACAGGATGGGATGGGTTTTATAATTGGCATATTTATCTACCTGGTTATCTTTTGAAACTGCCAGCACTATTTTGATATGCCTGGACAGTTCCGTGTAATAATCAACTATATATTTCTGCCCACCCATCTGCGCCGGAAATACCTTATAAGAAACAATACCCAGTACTACCGGTTGGTCCATCTTAAGCCGTTTTATTTTTACGGAGATTACCGGCAACTGCAAGGATCAGCAGCAACCAGATGGCAACAGATGAAATGGTTGCCGCCATATTCCCGGTTTTATAGGAGGCAGGTTTAAAGTTGAACTCAATCTGGTGTTTGCCCGCAGGTATCACCAGCCCGCGCAACACATAGTTGGTCTGGATCACCGGCGCTTCTTTACCATCAATCGTAGCAACCCATCCCGCGTCGTAAAATACTTCGCTGAATACGGCAAACTGTGTTGCAGCGGAAGAACTGTTATACAATATCCTGTCGTTGTCGTTATACACCAGTGAAATAGTAGCAGCACTGTCTGTTGCAGAACCGGTTTGCAGTACACTTCGGTATTTTTCTTCTACCACCGCAGTGTCTTTCGGATAGAAATAGGTCAGTGCATTCATCACTTCAGCAGGGCCTTTCTCAAACCGGATTCCTTTCACAAACCAGGCAGCGCCCAGGGCATTGGTGTTTTGCTGCACCACCGGCTGACCGGTCTGCTGATCGGGCATGATCAGGTATTTGGTGTTGAGCATATTCAGCACCGGTAAACAGTTGGGAAAATTGTACAACTGTCTTTCAATGAGATCCTGGTAAATACTCAGTTTGGCAGGATGATATCCTCCGATGGATTTGTGAAAATACGCAGTGAGCGCACCACCGTTAAATGCATTGGAAATACCCTGCGATAAGTTCAGCACCCGGTAATAACCAGTGTCCTGTAAAATTTGCGTATCGGCAGGAGAAGGTGTAAAGTTTCCTTCATATTCGGCAGCGTCCTGGTAGTTATTGCTGTTCAGGTATTTGCTGTTGATGGAGAACACATCAATCAGGGCAAATACGCCAATCACGGCAATCACAGCCAGGGAGCTGATCTTTGTTTTGATAGCAGCATACAATGCTCCTGCGGCAACAGCACAGAATAGGAACGTGCGCAGGAGATCTCCCAGGAACAGGCTCTTTCGGTCTTCCTGCAAACCGGTTACAAATTGTTTAACAGGAGCCAAAACAGCTTCCCGTTGGGTTGCATCCGGAATGGAATTCACCTGCTGAAGCAGGCTGCGGTCTGCTTCAGCACTGAAATCGGAACTAAAGTAAACAAGTGCGGCAATGGCAAAGACCCCGGCTACTACCAGTAATCCTTTTTTGTATTGCTTCCAAAGCAACTCCTTATTTTGATCGGTGATGATTTTTTGCAATGCCAGGGTAGCCAACATGGCAAAAAGAAAAGTGGGTACCACCAGGATCATGCTGGGTGCCCTGAACTTATTGTAAAATGGCAGGAATTTCAGCATGGCCAGGTTGAATCCTTCAAAGTATTTACCCCAGCTCATCATGATGGTGAGCGCTGCTGCAGCGGCGATCCAGTAGGTATATTTTTTATCCACTACCACAAAACCAATTAAAGCAAGGAAACAAATAATGGCGCCGGCATAGGGAGGGCCGGAAGTACCCACGCCGTCAATACCACCCCAATAAAACTGCATGGCCCCCTGTAGCTGTTGTGCCAGTTGCTGCGGCATTTGCTGCAGGGCTTCCAGGGCTTTGGACTTTTCTTCCGCAATTTCCATATTGTTGCTGCTGCCGCCGTAAATCCGGGGGAACATCATGACCAGCGGCTCTGTTTTATACACACTGTAACTGAGTGCATAGTCTGTGCTCAGGCCGGTTTTGGTAGCGCTGGTTTTTCCATCTGCCAGCACACTTCCTCCCCGGATGGTTCGCTTGGAGTATTCATAGGTTGTAAACAGGGTAGTGGCATTTACCAGGATCCCCAGCAACCCGGCAATCACAGCGATACCCGCTGATTGGATCAGGTGTTTATAATCTTTTTGGCGGATGCAACTGATGGCAAATGCAATGCTCATGATCAGGATGATCAGCACCGCGTAATAGGTAATCTGCAGGTGATTGGCCCCCAGCAGTAATGCGGTGCTTAATGCGGTCAATGCCGCTCCCCAGATATATTTGCGTTCATAGATCAGCAGCAGCGACCCAATAATGAATGGGAGATAGGCAATCGCATTCATTTTAGTATCATGACCAGCGGCAAGTATGATGGGATTGTAGGTAGCATAGGCATATCCAAGTGCGCCTACTATACCTATGTATGGGTTTACCCTTAGTACCTGTGTAAGGAAATAAAAGCAGAGGCAGGCCAGGAAAAATACGCCTGCGGGCTTCGGCAGTCCCAGGTTTAGTACATGGCCGATATAGCCCACGGATACGGGGTTATTGCCGATTCCGGTAATCTGGTAAGCCGGCATCCCGCTAAACATGCCATTGGTCCACAAGGGAAAATGTCCGTGTTTTTCTTTGTATTGAAAAGAATTCTGAGCCATGCCCTTCCACTGGGTTACATCGTGTTGTTGTAATACTTTTCCTTCGAGGGCCGGTTTACAGTAAACAAGTGCAATGATGAGAAATATGGCTATTGCAATAGCATGGGGAATTAAAGCTTTCCAGTTGATGCGCTTCATATAATATTTTATGAGTAGCAAACCTAAGGAAAAAGGCCAATAGTATATCTTTAGGAAATGAAACCACTTCGCTTTGCCGCCCAGTTGGCATTTATCTGCAATTTGTGCTTTCTGCTCTGTGTTATTATACAGCGTACCCATAACTTTATCCAGCAGCCCGATCTCAGCCAGTTGGTCATTGTGCTGGGCTGGATGGTTGCCCCGGTTCAGAACCTGGTAGCGAACATTTGGTATGCGGCACTGTTAATAGCCAGATCACCGGTACGCTTACCACGTTGGCTGGCCCTGGCCAACCTGGCGATACTTTTACTTCAATTATACATTTACCTTATACTGCCTGCATGATCACCAACATACTGAAAGACAAGCCTACTAAATTATTCCTGGGCATTACCGCCTTTTTTGTGGCCAATGCCCTGATCGCCGAATGCATAGGGGGTAAGATATTCTCCCTGGAAAAACTATTGGGGATTGCACCATCCAATTTTACCATTTTCGGTCAGTCGGGCCTGGCCTTCAACCTTACCTGTGGGGTGTTGCTCTGGCCCCTTGAATTTGTGATCACCGATATCGTGAATGAATATTTTGGTCCGAAGGCAGTCAGAAGGATCAGCTATACAGCCGTTATCCTGATTAGTTATGCGTTTGTCATGTTCTACGCTGCCATGGAAATACCCCCGGCCGATTTCTGGATCGGGTCTAAGCAGGAGCAGGGGATTCCTGATATGCAGCATGCATTCGGCGGCATATTTGGCCAGGGTATGTGGATTATTGTGGGAAGCCTCACTGCATTTCTGATCGGCCAGATTGTAGACGTGATGATCTTCCATAAAATCAAAAAAATAACCGGGCAAAAATGGATCTGGCTGAGGGCCACCGGCTCTACTTTTGTATCGCAGTTGGTAGACAGTTTTGTGGTACTGTTTATAGCCTTTAAGATAGGGAATGGCTGGAGCTGGCAACTGGTGCTGGCCATCTGCCTGGTCAACTACATGTATAAGTTTACCATGGCCATTGTTTTAACCCCGGTAATTTACCTGCTCGAAAAAAGGATTGATCGCTATGTTGGAGCGGAAACAGCGCATAAAATGAAACTGGCAGCAATGGGAAAGGACCACGAATAAAACGGGATCAGGCAATCATCTGTTGTGCAAAACCGGCTTCAGATCCATCATAATCGTTTTCCCGGTTATCAGCGGCCTCCCTGTTGCGGCTCCTGACACTATTGATGTAATGCAGTGCGATGGTTCCCAGGCCATAAATACAGAACAGCAGTTGGGTGATAATAAATATGCGGGCAATCAGTAATCCCATTGTGTTATAATAGCTCCAAAGCCGGAAGGAACCGAGTTCTCCTACATAGTACCTCCAATTGATATTGATGGGGAGGTTTTTATTGAAGATGAAGATGATGGATGCCGCCATCAAAAAACTGAGGAGAATATGCGACCAGCTGATAACCAGGTTTCGCGCCCCGATCCGGCGCAATACAATATGGAGGATATAAGGAATCAGTAAAACGGCAAGAAAAAATAAGGTAATCAAACTGTAACTGATCATGAAGTACCTGTCCTGGTAAAATACCATCATCCTATCTACAGACGAACTAAGATAGATCATGAATACAAACAACGCAGGAGCCATCCAGAGTAAGTGCTCTGCACGGATAATTTTTGTTGTCATAGGGTTTGACGAACGGGTACGGAACAAAATTAAATCAAAATCTCATAAGTAATACGCAATTTTGGCCTGCTGAGGTGCCCGAAGGGGCAATATACAAACCAGTTGGTATTCCGTTATGACACCCGAAAGAAAGCATCGCATAGAAAACGTTTTACAGAACAGGCAGGGTAATCTGACCGTAGTCATGGAGAATGTATTTGATCCGCACAATATCTCTGCAGTCATGCGAACCTGCGACGCGGTAGGCATTCAGGACATTTATGTACTAAACACCCTCATTCCTCCGCACAAATATTTTGGGGTAAGAAGCAGCAGCAGCGCCGCCAAATGGCTGACCGTTCACCAGTTTGGGGATGCCGAAGCCTGCTTTGCCGATCTCAGAAAAAAATACGACCGGATCTATACCACCCATCTGGGCGTGGGCTCCGTTAGCGTTTACGATCTCGATTTTACCGGGCGCGTTGCCCTGGTATTTGGTAATGAGCGCGAGGGGGTAAGTGAAGATGCCATTCGTTTGTCGGATGGAAATTTCATCATTCCGCAGGTGGGGATGATCCAAAGCCTGAATATATCCGTGGCCTGTGCAGTAACTATTTACGAGGCATATCGTCAAAAAAAGAATGCCGGACACTATGGGCAATCTGCCATCAGCCATCCCGGTGGGGAAGCGCTGAAAGCCGCCTGGGGGCTCGCCGAATAAATTTCCAGATAGCCGTTTTGTTGTTTACCCGTGTGGATGTGCATGCAATATTGCCTGGCTTTTCTCTTCTTTTTCCTTTGCTTTTCGCTCCGCAGCATGCCTGAGTAAATAAGTGATACTTACGTTCAGTTCAAAACCCACCAGTAAAATCAGGGCATTGATGTAAATCAGCAACATCAGGATCAGAACGGTTCCGATGGATCCGTATACTTTATTGTACGTAGCAAAATTGTTTACCCAGTAGGAAAACAGGAGGGTGGTGCATAATGTCAGCACAGTGGCCAGTATGGTGCCGGGAGAAGAAAGCTTCCATTTTTTTTCTACCGAAGGGGCGAACTTGTAAATGAAGGCAATGCCATAAAAATACAATGCCACAATCACTACCCACCGAACGGCATTCAGCCAGGGTAGGAGGTTGTTTTTATCGAGGCTGAGGAGTTTCCGGATCAGGGAGGCGATCAGTTCCTGTCCAAGCAATACGAGCATAGAGGAAATAATCAGCATGATCATGAGGGTGGTGAGCTTGATGGCTCTCCAGCGCTGGTGCATAAAATAGGTTTTCTTTTCTTTGATCGATTTATCGAAGGTGATGATGAATGCCATCATTGCATTGGATGCATAAAATACGACCAATATAAAACCGAAGGAAAATACCCCAACGTTTCGGGTCATCATATCGTTGATCACACCGGCAATGAATTTGTAGGTATTGGAACTGGGGCTGATGTCTTTAAACAGGGAAAGAACCTGTTCCTTGATATTCAGCGACTCGGGGAAATAAGGAATGATGGAAAACAGGAAGATCATTGTTGCAGGCAGCGCCATGATCAGGTTAAATGCAATGGCTGCAGCCCTCTCGTCGATGCCCAGTTTTTTAACCTGCTTGATGAAAAACATCACCACATCAAAAATAGGGAGTCCCTGAAATCCGGGAATAGTAATATTCTTGCTTTTCCTGATCAGAAAAGCAATGGGGCTCCATGTAATGATGATTCTCTCAAGCTTTGTCAAAAGGCTATTTTTTTTGTTCCTGTTTCTTTAACATATAAGCATCCAGCGCTTTCTGATATTCATTGGCATACCGGTTATGCTCCGGATAGTTGTTGCTGAAATGATGGTATCCGCTGAAATCGCTCTTAGCTACGAAATAAATATAATCAGTTGCCGGCGCATCCAGAACAATATCTATTGTTTTTGGTGCAGGCGTGCAGATAGGCCCTGGCGGCAGGCCTTTATATTTATACGTGTTATAGGGGGAAGGGTTGCTCAGGTACTTCTCATAAATACGCGTAATGGTGAAATCATTCATGGCGTATTTGATCGTAGGGCAGGCCTGCAGGGGCATCTGCTTTTTAAGGCGGTTGATGTAAACGCTGGCGATTTTGTATTTGTCCGATTCAAAATTGGTTTCCTCATCTACAATGGAAGCAAGCGTGTACACCTGCTCCGGCGTCATCTGCAATGCAGCTGCCTTTTGAACCCGGTTGTTTTTTAACCAGAAAGTGGCGCTTTCATTGGTCAATTTCCGGAAGATCTTAGTAAGGGGAGCGTCGTAATAAAAGCTGTAGGTATTTGGAATGATCTTGGTAAAAAGCAGGCTTGTGTCGGTAGCGAATTGTTTCAGCGAATCGTTGGATTCCATGAATTGCAATGCATCTGCAGAATCGATCGGAAATGTTTTGCTGATCAGCCTTGCCAATTCCGCTTTGGTTCTGACCCTGTTGATGATCAGCTTCACTTCGGCAAAGCGGCCATTCTTCAGCATGCGGACGATCTGTACAATGCTTTGCCCTTTTTTGATTTCATACTTACCGGGTTTCAACTGGTCCCAGAGATTGATGGGCGCACCTGCCAGGCCCAGCAGCCCGTTGAAGCGAAGAATACCCGCTTCGCTGAAAGCGGCCAGTACTGCGGTTTTATTGGTTTCGTCTTTCTGAATCGTTACTATTCTGCTCTTTTCTGAGAAACTGGTTGCCGGTCCCAGGAATAACCATGCACATGATGAGGCGATCAGCGCAATAAACAGGGCGATGATCCCGAAAGGACTGAATTCTTTTTTTTTCGTTGATTTTGAAGCTTTCTTCATGCTGCAAGTTCCCGATTATGTTCGATAAAATAAATAAAAAACCCTGTCTTTTAGAAAGAAGACAGGGCCTGATATCGTTGAACGGATCTTATTTTTTGGTGGTATCTGCTTTGGCAGGTAAAGTAGTGGTATTGGCAGGAGCCTGCTGAACCGGTGCAGGGGCCGCAGTATTGGTGTTGATCTTCTGGATCATGGAGTTGTCTACATCTTCAGCGCCTGATTTCAGGAAAAAAGTGGAGAACAATGCCAGCAAAGCGATAATGCCTGCAAATAACCAGGTACCTTTTTCTAAAACATCGGTTGTTTGCTTTACGCCCATAAACTGGTTGCTGATTCCACCTACGTTACCGGTTAATCCACCCCCTTTTGGGTTTTGAACCAATACCATAAAACCGAGCGCTACAGCTGAAATTACTATCAGAACCAAGAACAGAATGATCATGTTAAATACCTTTTAATTGTTGAATTTTGGCAGCAAAATAAGCGGTTTTTTCAGGATTAGAGAAACTTAATTTAATATAGAGCTGAATTGCCTTGTCAATCTGCCCCTGTTTGGCCAAAATCTCTGCCATGGTTTCGGTCAGAATTTCCCTGGATTCGTTGGAAACCAGGGCCGTTTCAGCCACTGCTTTCTCTGATTCCGGGCTTGTGCCAAGGTCTACCGGGTTAGGGCTGTGGTTTTTCATATCCTTCAGCCAGTCGGTAAACCTCCGGAGTTTGGTGGTTAGTTTATCCTGGGGGATCTTACTCAGGTCTATCTGGATGCCCTGCGAGGCAAAATAGTCGATGGTATGCAGTTTTTCCTGCGGAGGCACTATTTCCAGCTCCGCGTCCTTTTCTACCGGTTTCTTGAATTCGGCCAACTGGCCGGACAGGATACTGGCAATTTTGGCATCGCTTTTATCCTGGTCGGGCAAGGTTTTGTAGTTGCTAACGGGTCCCTGGTTGTATTCTTCTTCAGGTTCTGCCGAAGCAATGGTACTGAATACAGGCATAAAAGGCTCGTCGGGTATGGAAGGCCTTGTAGTTGTTTTAGGGACAGGCATTGTTGTGTCGCTATCACGGATCACCGGAACAATAGTACTGGGCTTATTGAAGCTGTCAATACCCTTCATGAGCTCTTTTACCGACTCTATGGTAGGGATGGCAATATCCGGATTGGGTAATGCCGGTAATTCCAGTTCTTTTTGGGATTCTTCGAGCGTGGTTTCGAGTTGTGGAAGGTTAAGCATATCATCCCATTCCTTGTCTTTTTCTCGGATGGAACGCAGCAGCGTTGTATCTACTTCCTGTTTGGGGGCCTGGTCAATGCCCGCTTCCTTCAGGGAATCCAGCTGAAACTGCAGCCAGTAAGGGTTGGAGAAAAACAGGGCGGTTTTCATTGCCTGCGATACGGCAAGCGGGTGGTCTTCTTTTTTCAGTTTAGCAGAAAACAAATACTGTCCGGGTGCAAAAAAAGGATATTCATTCACCAGTTTTTCAATGGCGTCCATTTTCATCTCGGCAATATCCGTTTTACCCGTAAGGTGATACAATGCTTTTTCTTGCGTAAACTTCATACGATCAAATATACTACTGGATTACCAGTTTGAGAAAATGCGGTTGAAGATTTCATCGGTAATGGTTCTTACCACTTCATCCAGTAACTGTCCTTCGGCCTGCTGCAGGCTGAGATTGGCGGAATAATCAAAGCTGCGGGACACATCAAATTCCTCTACTTTGTTCTCCAGCGTTTTCTTAAATACAATATGAACGGTCACCGTTAAGCGGTTGGTGCTGGCCTGCTGTGCAGATACACCCACTGTTTGGCTGGGGTCATAGTTGGTGATGGTTCCATTAATGATATAATGTGCATCATCATTATTGGTACGGGTCAGCTTGGTTTGGGAAGTGATCTTTGTTTGAACCTTATCGGTCAGCTTAGGGCTCAGTTGCGGATTCACATAACGGGCCCTGTTTTCGAAGAAGCCGATCTTTACCGTTTTTACATCGGTGGGAATCACTGCATCATTGAATGTATAAATCCTGCAACCGGTCAATACCAGTAACAGGAGCAGGGGAGCCGGGTACCATTTCTTATTCATCAATATCATATTCTTTCAGTTTACGGTAAAGCGTTCTTTCACTGATTCCAAGATCCAGTGATGCATCCTTTCGCTTGCCCTTGTGTTTTTTTAACGCTTTTATAATCAGCTCTTTTTCCTTATCCATAATATTCAGCGATTCTTCAATTTCTTCGTGCTGCTGAATTTCATCATTAGAGAGCAAAACCGGATGTGTGCTGGCCGGGGAACCCGGTAATAAACTGGGTTGGCTGCTGCTCATTATGGGGTTGCCGGGAACAACCGGCGCCGGATTTTCCGGAATGGTCGTAAAATCGTTCAGGATAGATTCTTTGGTATAGTTGGCTGCAGTTCCCGCCAGGGAAGGGTTCTGGAGAATCTCCAGGAACATCTTCTTCAGTTCCGTCACATCCTTCTTCATATCAAAGAATAGTTTGTACAGGATCTCCCGCTCATTGGCAAATTCCCCGGCAGGCGTATGGCCGGCCGCCAGTACAGGGAACCTGTTCTCCTTTCTCTCCGGAAGAAATGCACGCATTTCCCTGCCGCTGACCTGTGGGTTAGGGCTAAGTACGGATATTTGTTCTGCGATGTTTTTCAGTTCGCGGACATTCCCCGGCCAGGGATAATTAATCAGCATTTGTTTGGCTTCCTCATCCAGTTGAACCGGTGATGTTTTGTAGCGCTCTGCAAAATCAACTGCAAATTTTCTGAACAGCAACAAGATGTCTTCTTTGCGGTCGCGCAACGACGGAACCCTGATGGGTACAGTGCTTAAACGATAGTAGAGGTCTTCGCGGAAGCGCCCTTTCTGGGTAAACTCCAGCAGTTCCCTGTTAGTAGCGGCAATCACCCGTACATCTGTTTTCTGTACTTTGGAAGAGCCCACGCGAATGAATTCGCCGGTTTCCAGTACACGAAGCAAACGGGCCTGCGTACCCAGCGGCATTTCACCAATTTCATCCATGAAAATGGTACCGCCGCTCACGGTTTCAAAATAACCCTTGCGGCTGTCTACCGCGCCGGTGAAAGATCCTTTTTCGTGACCAAATAATTCGGAATCGATGGTGCCTTCCGGAATGGCTCCGCAGTTGACCGCAATAAAGGGGTTGTGTTTTCTGGCAGAGAGTGCATGAATAATCTGCGAAAAAACTTCCTTACCCACACCGCTTTCTCCAACAATCAGCACGGTCAGATCCGTTCCTGCCACCTGAACGGCGGTGTTGAGGGCATGGTTCAATGCCGGCGAATTGCCGATGATGCCAAACCTGTTTTTAATACTTTGTAAATCCATAGAATATTTAATGTTGGGGGGCGTCTACAATATTTCCCAGCAAGGTAGCTCTTGTACAGTCATTGATTTTAACCCATACATAGCTTCCCGGCTTCAGGTCCGCATCCGTTTTAGGGAATACGGTGATTTTATTCTGGCTGGTTCTTCCCTGCCAGTCGGCATCACTTTTTCTGCTGCTGCTTTCAATCAGCACCTGAAAGGTTTTACCGATATCATTGAGGTTACTCTTTCTGGATAACACGCCCTGCATATCCACAATTTCCTGTAACCTTCTTTTTTTTACTTCCAGTGGAATATCATCCTGGTATCTTCTTGCAGCCAGGGTACCCGGACGCTCGCTGTAGAAATACATATAACTCATATCGTAGTTACTGTATTCCATAATGCTGAGTGTATCGCGGTGATCTTCTTCCGTTTCCGTACAGAATCCACTGATTACATCGGAGGTAATACTGCAGCCGGGGAGCAGTGTCCTGATCCGGTCCACCTTGGCCATGTACCACTCACGGGTATACGTCCGGTTCATCAGTTGCAGCACACGGCTGTTGCCGCTTTGAACAGGAAGGTGAATGCATTTGCAGATATTATCATGCCTTGCCATGGTATACAGCACTTCATCGGTAATGTCTTTGGGGTGCGAAGTACTGAAACGAACCCAGAGGTCCGGACTCACCAGGGCCACCTGCTCCAGCAACCGGGCAAATGTGGTGGTGGCACCGGTATGTTCATCTACCCAATAATAGCTGTCTACGTTTTGACCCAGGAGGGTAACTTCTTTGTATCCCTCATTGACCAATGCCTGCACTTCTGCAATAATAGACAGGCTATCCCTGCTTCTTTCTCTGCCCCTGGTAAAAGGCACTACACAGAAGCTGCACATATTGTTGCACCCACGGGTGATGGATACAAAAGCGGTGATTCCATTGGTGTTTAATCGTACAGGGGAAATGTCTCCGTAAGTTTCATCCCTGCTCAGCATCACATTCACACCTTTTTGCCCGCCTTCCGCCTCTTTAATGAGGTCGGGAAGGGCTCTGTAGGCATCCGGGCCAATGACCAGGTCTACCAGTTTTTCTTCTTCCAGCAGGTTAGATTTCAGTCGTTCTGCCATGCAGCCCAATACGCCGATCAGCATACCGGGTTTATTCCTTTTGGCTTTCCTGAATTCGGTCAGGCGCTTGCGGATGGTTTGTTCTGCTTTCTCCCGGATGGAGCAGGTATTCACCAGGATCAGGTCGGCTTCCTCAAATTGTGTGGTGGCGCCAAAACCTTCGGCATTCAGGATGGCAGCAACCACTTCACTGTCGGAGAAGTTCATGGCACATCCATAACTCTCTATATAGAATTTTTTACTGTTGGGGTGGCTGGCCAGGATGGCGCCAAAAGCCTCTCCCTGCCGCTGTTCATCATGTATTTTATGACCAATATCAACCAATTCCATCCACTTTATATTAGGAGGTCAAAGGTAAACAAATCGGCGAATTTATGTCAGTTTGTCAGCAAATGTTTAGAAAAAAATTAGTTCCTTCACCTATATTTGTGCACCCCAAATGTTGTGAATATGAATGTAAAGGTCTTGCTTTTAATGGTTTTGCTCTCCGGCGGAACTGTTTTAATGGCGCAGGACAATGTGGTAACCGCTTTAAAGCGGGAAGCCAACCGGAATATCAAAAGAGACAATGACACATCAACTACCTGGAACTGGAAACGAGGAGGACTGATGAGTTTTAACCTGGCCCAGGGTTCCCTGAGCAACTGGGCAGCCGGCGGCGATAACTTTTCATTGACCGTGAACGGCTACTTTAACTACTTCATTTATTACAAAAAGAACCGGCATGGCTGGGACAATAATATAGACATCAATCTGGGTTATATCCAGTCTACCAGCCAGGGTAGCCGGAAGAATGACGACCGTTTCGATTACCTCAGTAAGTACGGCTATAAAATGGATACCGTGGGAAAATGGTTCCTGACCGCCCTGTTCAACTTCCGGACACAATTCTTCGACGGCTATACCTATTCCAACAATATCGGAAATTATACCTCCTCGCTGCTTTCTCCCGGTTATTTCATTCTGTCTGCCGGATTTGATTATAAGCCGGATACCAAATTATCCGTGTTCCTTTCTCCCATTACTTCCCGTTGGATTGTGATGGCGAACAAAACATTGTCTGAAAAAGGCGGTTATGGTGTCCCCAAAGGCGCACATTCCTACAATGAGATCGGTGCATTTGCCACATTGAACTATAATACAGTAATAGCGAAGAACATCAATTACAAGGGCAGGGTGGATTTATTTTCCAATTACCAGCATCAGCCGCAGAATGTGGATCTGTTCATGACCAACCTGTTCTCTTTCAAGATCAACAGGTATTTCTCTGCAACCTATACGCTGGATCTGATCTATGATGATGATGTGCGGTTATTCGGTCCCACCAAAGACGCTCCGGGATTGCAATCCAAGAGCCTGGTTGGTATCGGGTTTCTGAAACCGATCAATATCAAACGCCGCTAAGGTGTAAAAGCTTTAAGCCTTGGTATCGGTGATTACACTCAGCAGGTTCTTGATCTTATTGGCTTTATGCGTTAAATCGTGGTAACTGGAATGCATCACCGTTATGTGCCCCATTTTTCTGCCGGGCCTGGTTTGTTTTTTTCCATAAAGATGCACAAATGCATTGTCGATTTTCAGCACTTCATGCAGTCCTTCATAATGTGCAGGGCCGCTGTGTCCTTCCGCGCCAATAATATTAATAATGGCTGCGGGTAAAATAGGAGCGGTATTGCCCAGGGGATAACCCAGAATGATTCTCCAGAGCATGTCGTACTGGCTGCAATGATTGGCTTCGATGGTATGGTGGCCGCTATTGTGTACACGCGGCGCTGTTTCATTTACCCATACATCCCCGTTGATATCAATGAACATTTCAATGGCAAATAAGCCGGGACTCTGCAATGCTTTTACCAGTTTGATGGCCACCGCTTCCGCAACCCACAGCACATTCTCCGGAATCAGGGCCGGGCTTACCTGGTAGTCGAGCAGGTTCAGTGCGGGGTTCACCATCATTTCGGAGGCAGGATAAATAGCAGCGCTGCCATTGGTATGCATGGCCACAATCAGGGCAATTTCTTTTTGGATGGCCACTTTTTTCTCCAACACACTAGGGGCGTCGAAAGCGTAAACAAGGTCGGAAGTGGAATTCAATACCTGAACGCCTTTGCCGTCGTAGCCGCCTTCCCCAATCTTATGCACCGCGGGTAAGAAATCCGACAGGGCTTCGATTTCAACCCTGTTCTGTGTAATAATAAATTCGGAACTGGGAATCCCATTGTCTTTGTAAAACTGTTTCTGAACAATTTTGTTTTTGATGATGCGGATGGCTGCCGGGGAGGGATAGATTGTAACACCTTCCTCCTGCAGTTTTTCCAGTGCATCCACGTTCACCGACTCAATTTCGATGGTAATGGCATCCAGGCCTTTACCAAATGCATATACTGCATCGTAGTTGGTAATATCCCCTTTTGTAAAATAATGACAGAGGTGTGCGGCAGGGCATTCCGGGTCATTCTCCAGTACATATGTTTCTACCGTATAGTTAGCTGCTGCCTGCAGCAGCATTCTACCCAATTGACCGCCTCCGAGGATTCCTACTTTCATAATAAGCTGATGTTCAGCGAAGATAACCAACCAATTTACAGGATGGTGAAAAACTCCCGACAAATCCCTATTTTCGTTACAATGATACCCGATTATCCGCATAAGCTCTTCAATGATACCCGTTACGGGTACTTTTTGCTGATGGAAACATTGGCCATGGGTCGATAAGCCATTCTCTTCCTCCTGCCGGGGGGATCTCTGTTTTTTCTTTCCAGAACACCATTTACTTAAAAACCATTTATATGAATACGATTGCTGCAAAAGCAAGCACTGCTTCTATTGATTTCTTACCCTTGCATGGTACCGATTATGTAGAATTCTATGTTGGCAATGCCAAACAGGCGGCCCATTTTTATAAAACGGCCTTTGGGTTCCAGAGCCTGGCTTATGCCGGCCCGGAAACCGGTGTAAAGGATCGGGCCAGCTATGCCGTACGTCAGCATAAACTCACTTTTGTTTTTACGACCCCACTTTCCTCTCAGAACCCGATGGCCGATCATATTTATCAACACGGGGATGGGGTAAAGATGCTGGCCCTGATGGTGGATGACGCAACCGATGCCTGGGAGCAGACCACTCAACGGGGAGCCATATCCTATATGATGCCAACGCATCTGCAAGATGAGGACGGTGAACTGGTCATGAGCGGGATCCATACTTATGGTGATACCGTACACCTTTTTGTTGAGCGGAAAAATTACAAAGGTGTGTTTATGCCGGGTTACCGCAAATGGGAAAGCCATTATAACCCCACCGATACCGGGTTGTTATATGTAGATCATTGCGTTGGCAATGTGGGTTGGAACCAGATGAATAAATGGGTGAAATTTTATGAGGAGGTGATGGGCTTCCGCAATATCCTCAGCTTCGATGATAAGGATATATCCACCGAATACTCCGCACTCATGAGTAAGGTGATGAGCAATGGAAACGGTTATGTGAAATTCCCCATCAACGAGCCTGCCGAAGGAAAGAAAAAATCGCAGGTAGAAGAATACCTCGAATTTTACAATGGAGAAGGCTGTCAGCACGTAGCGCTGGCTACCGATAATATCGTGGCAACTGTAACAGCACTGCAAAACAGGGGCATCGAATTCCTGAAAGTGCCCTCCACGTATTACGATGATCTGCTCAGCAGGGTAGGCGCCATTGAAGAAGACCTGGAGCCGCTGAAAGAGCTGGGCATACTGGTAGACAGAGACGATGAAGGATACCTGTTGCAGATTTTCTCCAAGCCAGTGGAAGACCGGCCTACCTTATTTTTTGAAATCATACAACGCAAGGGCGCCAAAAGTTTTGGTAAGGGAAATTTCAAAGCGCTGTTCGAAGCCCTTGAGAGGGAACAGGACAGCCGGGGAAACCTCTGACCGGCTCATGGCATGAGATTGCACCAAATAAATTAAACAGCAGGGATATCCGGGATATCATTGTCCGGAGTATCAGAAGTATTGAGCTTATAGTCCTTAACAGCTTGTACAATTGCTTTGCAGGAGGAATACAGTTCACGGTTAATATTAAATAGGGTGGATATGTCTTTTTCCTGCAAGGTATCCCTGCCTGCATGGGTGTAAAAATGATCAATCCGGTTATCGAAGGAGTGTTTAAGCTGTGCCATGATGTTGGTCAGTTGCCGGATACACTCCTGCTGGTCACTGGTATTGAATGCTTCAATCAATGCTTTGTAGAACCCGGTCAGTTGCTCTTTTAGTTCGTTATAGAGGTCGTACTGTACATCAACAATAGAGTTGCTGAGTTCCTGCCGGTCGGGATAGATATCTTTCATGCCCTTTGCGGAGTACATCGCATTCCTGACAGATTCTATCAGTTTATTCATCCTGCTCAGATCTTCCTTACGATGGTGATGCTCCAGCATTTTGGCATAAAAAGAAAGAATTTCGCCCTCTGTTTCTTTCAGCAGGTTATACTTTTCTTTGTGCGATAAGGATTCGGTGAGTTTGGTCTGTTTGGTTTCGTACTGTTCAAATTCCGTATCGGGCATGCCCTTGTGTTCTATATGGAATCCATCCATATTTAAACGGATGGCGCGATCAATGAACAGTCCCGCTTCTTTTTCCATCATATCCACGGCAGTATCGGAGAGTTCCGGGCTGGTGAGGGGAAGGAAAACAGTTACTGTCAGTTTCTCCTCCTTAAACCTGTTTTCGAGGAAATCGCCAAAGCGGTTGAGAAAGAAATAGAAAACAATTACACCAACGATATTGATAAAAGTCTGGAACGCTACCAGTATAAAAATGGGGTCTTTGATACCAAGCGGGCCGCTGATGGTACGGATGATGGGCTCCAGCAATACAAAACCAAAAATGGAGGTAGACATGTTGAACATAAAGTTGCCCAGCGCTACCCGTTTTTTGGCAGGGATACCGCCGATAGCACCCAGTACCACTTTAATGGTAGTGCCCAGTTCGGCGCCGAGTACCAGTACAACGGCCGTTTCAATCGGGATAATTTTGGCATAAAGGGCACTCAGCGCAAGCGCCACCGTTGCAGAGCTGGTTTGAATGAGGGCGGTAATCACAAAGCCGATCAGTACAAAAACGAATCGGCTATAAGAGAGATAAGGCGTGAAATCGAAATGTTTAAACATGGAGTCCATGCTTTCCTTCATATACTGAAATCCAAGAAACAGAAATCCCAATCCAAGCAGAAACTTTGCAGCTTTAGCAACAAACGCCTTGTTTTTGAAAGCAATCATTGCAACGCCGGCAATACCAATGAGCGGCAGTGTAAGGAGGTTCAGCTCAACAGAAAACCCCAGCAGGGCAACCAGCCAGCTGTTAAAAGTGCCGCCTATATTGTTTCCCAGCACAACTGCCATCGCATTGCGCATGGTAAGCATACCGGCGCCCACAAAAGACAGCACCATCAGGTTTACGATGGAGCTGCTCTGCAGAATGGCCGTTATCACCAGGCCACTGATGATGGCAATGAATTTGTTGCGGGTATTTTTTTGCAGAAATAATTTAAAGGATCTTCCTTCCGCCTGTTTGAGCGATTCTTCCAGGTGGTTCATGCCATACAAAAAAAAGGCGAGGCCGGCCAGTAGCTTCCAGAATTCAGTCGTCGGCATTCATCAGGATTGTTGGGCAAAATACTTATTTACCATTGCCTGTTGTTCTGCCTCCGACATGCGATCGGTGGTTTCCAGTTTGATCCGGATATTCGCAAAATGAGCATCCTCTTTTAACAGGTTCATCAATTCGTTCTTGGCGTTTGTAGGGCCAAAGAGCAATACATGATCATATCCAAGGATCACTTTGGCGATTGCCTCATAGTAGCTTTTCTGTTGCCCTCTTTCTTTATTATGAAGCACTTCTTCTCCCTTGTGGATGGTTTCGGACTGTTCATTGGGGGTGAAGCGGGAAACGATGCGGATTTCCTTATCGGAAGAGCCTGCGGGTTCTATTGTGTGAGCACTGGCATGATCCATCCAGATGCCAATTTTAGCGGGAGTTTTCATAAAGCAAGATTTAAAAGTGAATAACCATTCGGTTACTCCTATAAAGTTAATGCTTTCTCAGTAGTTTGGGGCCGTACCAGAGCCAGAATCCGGTAATGGTAAAAATAAGCAGGGCAATGCCCATGATGGTAGTGTAAACCAGCTTGATGATGCCATCCGTATTAAAGTAATGGTCTAAAATGGAACCATCGTGGATCTTTTCGATATAATCAGATCTTCTTTGTTCAATGTGCAGCAGTTTGCCGGTAGCGCCATCCAGTTGAAGGCCGGTAAAATGTTGGGTAAATACGAATTTTACGGTCCCCTTCTCTTTTCTGATATCGATCCGGTCAATTTCTGTGGAAAGTTCCGGTGATACGGAATCGCGCAGATAACTGCAGGCATTCCGGTAAAGACTGTCGGTACTCAGCCAATCCTTCAGGTTGGTGGAACTGCCTTTATAGGTGGGCGACATAATGATGCCCCCGCTGTTTTTCTTCCAGCCCAAAATCAATCCGGTCAGTGAGATCACAAAGAAGAATACAAATAGCAATGCTCCGGTATACCGGTGTATTTTCCGGAAAACCCGGAGCGTCTTTGCCTGTTCCTTTCTTTTGTTATCAATGGCCATGCAGAGGTGTTTGTTATAAAGTTAAGGCTGCTGTTGAATAAACAGGCGCTATTTGGGCAATTGACCGGCAGAAAGGGCCTTCCAATCGGTCTTTTGGATGGTATAGTTGAAATTGAGCGTGGGTGCCTCTCCAAAATACCGGTGCTCTTCTACACCGGTTTTAAGGGCGCCGATTTTTTCAATGGCTTTTTGAGAACGGATATTTCCAGCGCCGATGTGAAAAATCACAGCATCGGCAAAGCCAAAAGCATGCCCGATCATGAGCGCCTTGGCCGATCTGTTGTATTCCTTTCCCCAGCAGGATCTGGCATAAAAAGTATAACCGATTTCAATGGAATGCGCCGCCTCATTGTAGTTGCAGAAACGACTGCTCCCGATGGCTTCGCCGGTTTGGGTATCGGTGATCAGGAATGCGCCCCCCGATTCAATGGCGCCTTTAAAGAAATTTTCAAAGACGTCCCGGCGGTACCTGTTTTTATTGGGATGCTGTTCCCAGATCAGGGGATCGCAGGCAACCGCATATAATTTTTCAAAATCTTCCGGTTTTAAAGGGTACAAACTGACCCATTCGCTGGCAAGATGGCTGGGTTGTAAATCTGGATACATAGTTAGGTAATTGCTATAAGGGTAATTCAACAAAGAAGGTTGTGCCTTCGTTTACTTCACTTTCCAGCCATATTTTACCGCCGTGAGCCAAAACGATCTGCTTGCAGATATAGAGGCCCAGACCATAAGATTTTTCTCCGTCAGTCCCTTTTCTTTTGGCAGATGTATTCAAATCAAAAACCTGGGATTGCAGTTCTTTGGGAATGCCAATGCCCTGGTCGCTGACAGATAGAAGCAACTGATGATCGTTCTGCTGAATGCTGTAGGTAATAGTAGCGCCTTTTGGGCTGAATTTTACCGCATTGGTAATCAGGTTGGAAATCACCCGCTTCATTTTTTCGGTATCTATCCGGATGATACTATTGCCGGCTGTATTGTTAATGTGGAGTTTCTGCTTTTTTTCCGAAATTTTTACCTTTACCAGGTTCTCACAATCGTTGATGAATGTTTCTATGGAGATGTCCTGTTTCTCCATAGGTTTATTGCTGAATGTAGAGGTAGAAAGAATATCGTTGATGAGGTTGAGTGAACTGTTACACGAGGATCGGATCACTTGTAACAATTCGGTTTTCTGGTGTTCGTCCTTCTCGTCAAAAATCAGCTGAACCAAGGTAGGGATGGAGGCGACCGGCGTTCTAAGATCATGGGCCACCAGCTTCAGGATACTGTCTTTTTCCCGGGCGTTTTTCTCCAGTTCTGAAACAGTGATTTCCAGGTGATCATTTTGTTCGTTGATTTTTTGATTCAGCAACTGTAACTGTTTTACGTTCCTGCGGCTCCTGTACCAGTTATACCATAAAATTAAAGCGGCAGAAATGACGGAGACCAGGAGCACCACAAATAAGATGATGTAAACCTGTTTCAGCTTGTTGTCGCTTTCCGCCTGCTGCAGCGCTCTTTGCCGCTCAAAAATGTCCAACTGCTTATTGATATCAATTTCGTAGACGCTTTTACTGGCAGCGTCAAAAGTTTCTTTTTCGGCATTGTAATGCTGCAGGTTTTTATACGCTTCCGCAATATTGTTTTTGCGATCGTTGTACTTCCACATCAGCCAGTGCCATTGAATGGAAGCCTTTTTGTTTTCAAAACCGGCAAGGGAATTCCTGATATCGGAGAGTGCAAGATTCAGGCTGTCCAACTGATTGTTTTCGTAATAGAGCGTGGCCAGTTTCAGGTAGCTGAACTGTGCATCATTCACATCACTTCCTTTTCGTAAATTGATGGCAACACTTTTTCGGAACATGTCTGCAGCGCCTTTTCTGTCGCCGCTTTTCAGCAACACATCTCCCAGGTTGCCATAAATAACTCCCCTTGCCATTTCATTGAACCGGGCATTATCCGGGTTGGTTTGGGTATTGGCAAGAATAAAATCAAGGGCTTTGTAGTAGTAAAGACGCGCACTATCCGTCAGGCCGGCTTTGTAATAACTGAGTGCAATATTGTTGAGTAATTCCTGTTCGCGGAAAAATTTAACAAACCGCGTATCATGGCATCCCTGCGATTCAATGAAAGCCTGCTTAAAGTTGTCCTTGGCTTCCAGGTATTTTTCCTGCCGGTAAAGAATCATGGCAACCCGATAACTGTATTCCTTACGGGCGCAGGAGTCTATCTTAATGGTATTATTTTGCCTTGCCTTATAATAAAAAGTATAGGCTTCGTTGTACTTCTGGTTAGTAAAATGCGCGTCTCCGTTGGCCAGATAGGCTTTCGTGAATTCATCGGGATAATCGTTAGGGCTCAGCCCTTTCAGGATCAGTAACATGGAGTCTGCGTACAGTTCGGCAGAATCGGGTTTTTTGATGTGAAAGCTATAGGCCCCGGCCTTGTATTCGAAGATCCGGATTTTATCGCTGATACCGAGTTCCTTGCCGGCTATGGCAGAATCGAGATAGGGGAGATAGTTGGTTCTGTAAGCAGGTAAGCCGGCAGACAGCTTGTTGATCAGGCTGTCTATTGCTGAACTTTCTTTGGAAAGATATGTCCCTTTGTTGCTACAACTGATAGCAAACACAAGCACAAAGAATAAGGTGGTATATGTATAAAGTGGTTTAAGCACCCCTGCTTTCATCTCTCTTGCTTTTAAAAAGGTACGCCTGATCTTTACAAGATAAAACAGTTTTCCCAAAGATTGGCAGCCTGTGAATAAGCTGGGAGCATTTACATCAAGAAAGATCCCCCGGTAACCGGGGGATCTGACGTGTATTGTATGGAGATATTAGTAACGGTACATGTCGGATTTGAAAGGGCCGTTCTTGCTGATACCGAGATAGGCAGCCTGTTCGTCGGTCAATTCGTCCAGTACAGCGCCAACTTTGGCCAGGTGTAAACGGGCTACTTTCTCATCTAGGTGCTTCGGCAACACATATACTTTGTTTTCGTAGTTCTTATGGTTGTTCCATAATTCTACCTGCGCCAGGGTTTGGTTAGAGAAAGAGTTGCTCATTACAAAAGAAGGGTGACCGGTAGCGCAACCCAGGTTCACCAGGCGTCCTTCGGCCAGAACGATTACGTCCTTGCCATCAATATTGTACAGGTCTACCTGGGGCTTGATGGTGTCTTTGGTATTGCCATAGTTTTCGTTCAGCCATGCCATATCAATTTCGATATCAAAGTGCCCGATGTTACAAACGATCGCTTTGTCTTTCATCAAACGGAAATGTTTTTCGGTGATCAGGTCGCGGCAGCCTGAAGCGGTAACAATGATATCGGCTTCTTTCACCGCTTCGATCATTGGTTTTACTTCAAAACCTTCCATTGCAGCCTGCAAAGCGCAGATCGGATCAATTTCGGTAACGATTACTCTGCAACCTGCACCTTTCAGGGAAAGGGCGGATCCCTTACCAACATCACCGTATCCGCCAACAACTGCAATCTTACCGGCCATCATTACATCGGTAGCCCTGCGGATGGCATCTACCAGGGATTCCTGGCAACCGTATTTATTATCAAATTTGGATTTGGTAACGGAGTCATTTACGTTGATTGCAGGAATAGGTAAAGTACCTTTTGCCATACGCTCATACAAACGGTGAACACCAGTAGTGGTTTCTTCGGACAGCCCTTTAATATTGGCCACCAATTCAGGATATTTATCAAATACCATATTGGTTAAATCGCCGCCATCATCCAGGATCATGTTCAAAGGACGGTCAGCGCCGCCAAAGAACAAGGTTTGTTCAATACACCAATCCGCTTCTTCCTGGGTTTGGCCTTTCCATGCAAAAACACCCACACCGGCAGCAGCAATAGCAGCGGCAGCCTGGTCCTGAGTGGAAAATATATTACAGGAACTCCATTTTACTTCGGCACCCAGCGCAACCAGTGTTTCAATCAACACGGCAGTTTGAATGGTCATGTGCAGGCAGCCGGCAATACGCGCGCCTTTCAGCGGCTGAGATGCGCCATATTCTGCACGCAATGCCATCAAACCGGGCATTTCGGCTTCTGCTAAACGGATTTCCTTACGACCCCAGGCGGCCAGGCTGATATCAGCCACTTTATATTTCAGGCTGAAATCGAGTGATGAAGCTAATGTAGACATAGTAGAATTTTTATGAGGAGCAAAGGTATATTTAAAGAATAAAATGAGTATAATAATTATTTAATTAGAATAAAATGCTAATTATTGTACATTTAGTAGTACAAATAACTGGTTTTTTATGTCAAGACCACCTCAAAAAGCCGATTCCACTATTCCTGCATCGCTGGATGCCAAAGACCTGGCGATCCTGAAGTTGCTTCAGCACAACGCCAGAATTACCGTGAAGGAAATTTCCGACCAGGTCAACCTCAGCACCACCCCGGTGCATGAACGGATCAAGCGGATGGAAGAAAGCGGCGTGATCAAACAATATGCTACCCTGGTGGATCATACCAAAGTGAAAAAAGGGCTGATGGTGATTTGTTATGTATCCTTAAAGCAACACGACAAAACTGCTGGCGGCAAGTTTATTAAACGCATGCACGAACTCAACGAAGTGATCGAGTGCTACAATATTTCAGGCGAATTTGATTTTATGCTTAAAGTGGTTGCGGAGAGTATGGACGCCTATTATGATTTTCATGTAAACAAACTCAGCCAGGCCGAGAACATCGGGCATGTGCAATCCGTATTTGTGATGGGGGTGATTAAACAGACACATGTGTTGGTACATTGAATCTCAGTCAATCAGTTTAATTAGTTTCCGTTTAATAGCGGTAATAACCAAAGCTGTTCTGCTGTTTACCTCTAGTTTCTGAAAAAGCGAATTTCTGTAATTTTCAACGGTTCTTGGGCTTACATGCAAAACGAATGCAATTTCAGCATAGCTGAGATCTGTTGGCAGCATTTCCAGAAATTTTCTTTCGTTCGCACTTAATGAATGCAAGTCGTGCTTTTTATTAAACTTAGCTGTTAAAGGCTCTTTGTTATTAAAATATTCTTCTTTCACCCATTCATCCAGATGTCGGCCCGAAGCATGTACTATTCGGATTACATCTGCCAATTTTATTCCCGAGTCGGATTTTAGAATGAAGGCGACGCCTCCTGCCTGAATAAACTTTTTAACTACTGACTCTGAATGATGCATGGAGAGGGCTATTAATTTTATATGGCTGTACTTTTCTGTCACAATTTTTGCAAGCTGAATCCCATCCAGAACAGGCATGTCAATATCAGTGATGATTAAATTGGTTTCAGGTTTCGAAGGCAGTCTCTCCAGGCATTCCAGCCCGTTGGAGGCATCAAATGAAACCTTTATTCCGCGCTCTCCCGAAAAAAAAGAAATTAGCCCCTCTCTAAGTATTGCATGGTCATCTACAATTGCCAGGTTGATCACGATTCTATAGTTCGATTTTAGGAAACAGGTTACTTATCCAACTAGGAGGGTGTTTATTGGCTACTAACAGTGGTGAAAGGTAGGCGTTTATTCAGCGCAAATAATACTTAATATGTTAACGGAAAGTAATATTCCATTTGTGGGTAAAAAACGTTTTTTGACGTTCTTTTTTTTCAAGTTTATTTTATAAGGTATTGATTGCGCTTGTTTTTTATGTGGATAGAATACGTTTTTTAACTGTATCTCAGCTTATTCCATTTGCATAATCTTGCTATTCAATCCGACACTGTGAAAGCAATTTTACTTTCAACTCTTTTTTGTTATTTTTTTTACAATCATTCTTTTGCCGGGAGTGAAGCCCGTGACTCATTACAGAAAAGTAACTCTTCTCATCTAACTCATGACCCTGATAGATTATTTGGTCATTTGATTAATTCCTATGAAAAAAGCGAAAAATTGTTGGTGCAGAAATCGGAGAAATGGATTAAAAGATTGAAACGACAAGAAAAGACGCTGCAAAAAAGAATAGAAAAAAACGGTGCGGATATAAGCAAGCAGCTACCACAAAGCAGTAATAATTTTTATTCAAAAATTCAGCAGCAGGTAGTGTCAGCATCCCCTGTTAGTTCTTCAGGCGTCTATATCCCTCAAATAGATAGTTTGACTGTTTTGACTGATTATTTTAATCAGGTAAGTGAAAATGGGCGAATGCAAAACATACCCAACCCGGAAAAAATTAAAGACCTCTCCGGAAAGCTGAAATCTGCATTAAACAATCTGCAAGGAGCTGCCAGTATTCAGCAGCAACTGAATGAGAGGAAGGAGCAACTACGTAAAATAGCGGAAGCATCCGGCATAAATAAAGAATTCAGGAAGTATCAGGAGCAGTATTATTATTATAAAAGGCAGGTTAATGAATATAAGAGAGTACTTGAAAATCCGGATAAGGCCTTTAAAAAACTGATGTCATACGTACGGGATATTCCTGAGTTTAAAGCTTTTTTGAGAAAAAACAGTCAATTGTCCAGGCTGTTTCTACCGCCTGACCCATTGTCCAATAGTGCTTCGCTGATTTCCGGGCTTCAGACGCAGTCTGGAGTGCAGGCCTTAATAGGCCAGCGATTCTCGGGAGCTAACCCGGCGGGGATGATGCAACAGCAAACTGATCTGGCAAAGGAAAAATTGAATGAACTAAAAGAAAAAGTAAGAAAAATTTCCGACGATCAAAATGAATCGGATATGCCGGATTTTAAGCCGAATGGGCAAAAGACGAAACCTTTTTTTAGACGACTTGAGTATGGAATGAATGTCCAAAGCGCTAAACGCAATAACCTGCTACCTGTAACAACTGATTGGGCTTTTTCAGTAGGATATAAATTAAATGACAAAAGTACAATTGGTATTGGTGCTGCGTATAAAATGGGATGGGGGGACGGATTTCAACGAATTCAAATTACAAATGAAGGAATAGGTCTGAGGAGTTTTGTTGAAATGAAACTCAAAGGCAGTATTTGGATTTCGGGTGGCTATGAGCAAAACTACTGGGCGCGTTTTGGCAGGATTAGTCAGTTAGAGGCAGTTAAATGGCAGGAAAGCGGTTTGATTGGCATTAGTAAAAAATACCGGCTTGTTAAGAAGACAGGGAATTTACAATTATTGTGGGATTTTCTGAATCGGCAAACAGGACCGGCTTTGCAGTTTAGAACAGGGTTCTCACTCTAAATATAGTTTCAAAGAATTTTAAAATTAATTCAATACTCAATAAGATGAAAAAAGCAACTTACTTTATCCGAAAACCTCTTTTTCTTGCGTTTATTACTATTATGATCAGCATGCCCGGCCGGGTATTTGCTTATTATGCCGGAACGGCAGATGTGGCAAAATACAACGTAAGAGATTTTAATGCGCTGGGGGATGGTGTTACTGATGATATTGCTGCAATTAATCGTTGTATTGATACGGCTGTTGCGCATGGAGGTGGTATCGTATATTTCCCAACTACCAATGCAGCCTATGTAGTGTCAGCTCCGATTATTCTTCCTTCAAATATTGTTTTGTTGGGAGATAATAAACGTGGACTTACACAAAGCCGGATTAAACCAAGCGCAGGCTACAATGGGCATTTAATAAGATCTAAAAACTATGGTGATTCGTTAATTCAGTATTCGGGTATTGTAGGGCTGTATCTTGACGGGTCTACAACAACATGGACTGCCATTTCACTGTATGCACATAGTAGTACAATTGAAGATTGTACCATTCGTTTCTGTTATACCTACGGTATAGAATTAAAAGGTGTCAATGGCTCTAATCTTGGTTTGAATAATACCATAACCAATAATTTTTTGCAAGGATTGGATAATGTAAAATTCTATAACGCAATAATGGTTGATTATTACACGGCAGATATTGAAATATCGGGGAATTATATTGAAAGGTGTACAGAAGCAGCCATAAAACTCAGGTCTTATAATAACCGGGTAATTAATAATCATATTTTCTATGTGGGAACGCATATTCAACTGGATGAGACACAGGAAAATATTATTACCTCTAATTACCTTGAATATGCCGATAATGCAAGTATCAAAATAGCGAGCGGGTCAAACATTAACTATACTGTTGATGTTATAATATCTGAAAACATATTTCGGAATATTAATATGTCGCAAAGCACATCTGTAAATGGTGTTGTAGAGGTTAATGGATACAATACAGAAGGCTTTATTGTTAAAAATAACCGGTTGAGAAAAGACAACAATGTTACTGCCGGGGCTATTCCCTATTTTGTTTATGTTTCTGACACTTCCCGAAAGGAGCATTCTGTATTCGATAATGTATGGCAAGGTTCATTGATAGCTCAATATGAAACCAATATCCGTACTCCTTTTTCTGTAAATCGCAGTCTTGGTTACGTGGGGGTAGGTGTAAATAACCCCACTACAAAGTTTGCAGTGAACGGTGATATCGCTGCCAAAAAACTCAAAGTTTCACAACTCGGCTGGCCCGATTATGTTTTTGAGGCGGGCTATAAATTAAAGCCGCTTCATGAGGTAGAATCATTTATTAAAACGAATAAACACTTACCCGGTGTTCCTTCTGCAAAAGCAGTTGAAGAAAAAGGATTGGATGTAGGGGATGGGCAGGCAGCATTGCTGAAAAAAGTAGAAGAACTCACTTTATATATTATACAACTCCGAAAAGATGTGAATCAGCAAAAAGCAATTAATAAGAAACACGCCCTTCTGATCAGGAAAGCCAGGAAATAAGGTTGGAAAGGAATCCATCGCTTTCGTAGTCGGGTGACAATTCATGATGTTGAAATAACTATATATGATTAAGAAACTTCTTTTTATCTCCTTTAAAATGTTGTTGTGTATCTACAGTATCTCTCAAACGGGGCCTTATATCCCTAAAGTAATTCCGCCTTCTCCTGATGCGTCAAGCCTCGGAAAATATGGGGAAATACCTGTTGGGAAATATACCGGCGCTGCCAGTTTGAGTGTGCCTATTTACACGATTTCTACAGGAGGAATTCAAATCCCAATTTCGTTAAGTTATAATGGCAGTGGAATTAAAGTAGAGGAGCAGGCCAGTTGGGTTGGATTGGGCTGGTCTCTAAATGCAGGGGGAGCAATAGCAATCAGCACTGTTGGCCTTTCGGATTTTAGGCCTAATTCAGGTTTTCTTAATCATTCGTATGACCTGACAACATTCCCCGCATTGTCGGAGCAGGATAAAAAAAATATGGTAACCCTTATCAGTAACGGAAGTCTGGATATTGACCCCGATATATATATGTATAATGTAAACGGAAATTCAGGAAAGTTTATCATTGATAAGTCTGCCATGAAAGCAATATCTGTACCCAGAAATGATTTGCAGGTAAATTTGCCAGGAACAACGCCCGGGAATGAGTGGGAGATACTGGATGCAAAAGGGAATAAATATATTTTTAACGCAAAGGAAACCTCTGTATCGGATGACAGGGTCGGGCATGTACATACGTTTAATTCAACCTATTATCTAACAAAAATTATTACGAATACCAATGCGGAGATAATTTTTAATTATCAATCATATAGTAGCCTTTATTATATTAGAAATTCAAGTTCAAAGGATTATGTAGATCCGTTAAACCTGAACCAGACAGATCCTGGCTGTTTACAGACTTACAGCGAAAATTACTCATTAATAGAGATACAGGGTAAGCGCATTGAGTCGATTGTATGGGCAGGCGGAAAGGTTGTCTTTAAAAAGAATCAGACTTTTAGGGAAGATATATTAAATGATTATAACCTTCAATCGGTAGAAATACATAATGAACAAGATTCAGTGCTGAAGAAGTTTAATTTCGCATACGATTATTTTGTGGGTTCAGAATCCGGTTATCCTTCCTTTTTAACCAGTCAGATGCCTAATAAACGGCTGCGACTCTTGTCGGTTACTGAATCAGATTCAGCTAATAACAGTTTAAGTCCTTATAGTTTTGAATACAACGATGGGGTGCCATATTATTTCACCAGGGCCCAGGACTTATGGGGATACTATAATGGTGTTGATGCGAATCAAACGCTACTGCCTAAAACAAGCGCTACCCTTGGGGATGCCAATAGGAAAACAAATGAAGTATTTGCCAAAGCCGGAAGTATAAAGAAAGTTACCTATCCTACCAACGGGACTTCTGAATTTTTCTATGAATCTAATGACGCCTTAATACCTGTTTCGGAATTTTATAAATACGATGAACCTCTTTATTCGCCAACCTTTGAACCGGCTGATATTGCTGTAAGTCTGGCAGCAGGGCAGCATTTGGTGAGTTTCACTGCACCTGCCTCAATTAACGGAAATGATCTACTCAAAAGGTTTAATTATACTATAACTTTTCCAACCTCTATTAATTGCCCGGGAACCAACAGGGATTGCACTGGTAATCTTGAAATATTATTAACTTCATCAGATAACCTCCATATTATTGATCTTGTTGCAGCCGGGACTTTTGTGAATGGGGTCTCGTCTGGTGAGATATGGTTGCAGGCCGGAAAAACTTATTCCCTGACAAAATACGGTAGTGGAAACGGTAATAATACTATTTGCCAGGTAACAGGTAAAAATAACCCGCAAATATTTACTGTAAATGGAGTTCCGTCCATCAATGTTAAGGTGGGTGGATTAAGAATATCTTCTATTGTGTCTAATCCCACTACGGGAGTACATGGTGTTAAGAAATTTTTTTACCACTCTAATGTGCAGGCGGCTGAAAATGAAAAATTACTGCAACCATCTTCCGGTACCTTGTCTTCTTATCCTGAATTTAGTTACCATGTTACAGAAACAGGGCCAAACTATTTATGCGCAAAGTACAGCATGTCGGCTAATTCCGTGGCGCCAATGGCTGTAAACGGAGGGAGTGTTGCCGGATATAAATTCTGCCAGGAAGTTTCCGTTTCGCCAACCGAGCAACAAAAAACAATAACTGAATATTTGTCTACTCAGGATTTTCAGGATTCCTATAGTTATACCTATCCGTTTGTGAATGAACAATCCAGGGATTATTTAAGGGGGTGGGTGCTGGATGAGAAGAAGTATAGGATGAACGGTACTTCGTTTGAATTGGCGTCACAGGACTCAAATACCTATAATTACGTGGAAACAACTTATTTAAGCGTAGTAGGCGCTAAGAATGGATGTGTAGATTATTATACCAATAGCAGTTTGGGTACCAGGGAATGTCTAAACACTATTTTCAAGAATTATCGACTCGCGACAAAATGGTTTTACAAAAAATCGACCCTGCAAAAACTATTTCAGGATTCAACTTTATATTTAAGTTCCTTTACCAACTATTTTTATGATAATGATTTGAACCTTCAACTGACCAGGACTGAAACAACTGATAGTAAGGGTGATTCGATACGAACCACCCTGAAATATCCCCATGATTTTGCTGTGGCCCCCGCCAGCCCTTTGAATGTGTATGATAGTATGGTCAATAAACACAGGATAGGGGAAGTGGTTGAGGAAATTAAAACCAATGTTACGGCTAATAAGGAAATTCAACGTGTCAGGAATAATTTTGGAGCGTTTCAAGGCGCTCAACTGGTAATGCCATCTTCCATACAGAAAAGTATCAGCAATGGAATACTTGAAAACGAAATACTGTTTGACAATTATGATTCAAAAGGAAATCTCATTCAGTATACCAAAAGGGATGGGACTATAGTAAGCATTTTATGGGGCTATAACTCGCAATATCCTGTTGCTGAAATTATTAATTCAACCTATACAACAGTATCCTCCAATATTTCTCAAACAGTTCTGGATAATCCTGCTGATGATGTTACTCTGCGGAATCATTTAAATGGGTTGAGAAGTATCCCCGGTGCGATCGTGACTACCTACACTTATAAACCCATCGTTGGTAAATCCAGTGAAACGGATCCGAGAGGCAGAACTACGTACTATGAATATGATACACTGGGTCGCCTGCAATTTATACGCGATCACGACCATAATATCATCAAGAGCTACGAATATCAATACCGGCAAGTCCAAAATTAACCCGCAAAAAATATATTATGCGTAAGCATCTGGTTTATTTAATGTCTTTTTGTTTCCTGTTGTTTAGCGGCCTATTTGCTCAAAACAAGCCTGGCGTTGGAACAATCCCTTCCGGAACAGCAGTTGCAATGCCTGGGGCCTACCCCAGTGGTGTTAAGGTTAATTATATCCGTACCCGTAAAGCCTTGGCGCCAATAACAGATACGGCTGTATTTAGAACCTCCGGTTACGGGCAGGTCGGAGTAGCTACACAATACATAGATGGTTTGGGGAGGCCTCTGCAAACAGTTCTAAAACAGGCAACGCCATTACTAAAAGACCTGGTATCAACAACAGTATATGATGAGTTTGGCAGGGAACAGTACAAATATCTGCCGTATGCGTCAACCGAAGAAACCGGAGCCTTTAAATTAACCCCATTTGTGCAACAGCAAGGGTTTATGCAAACACAGTACAGTGGTGAACAGGTATTTTATAGTCAAACACAGTATGAGCCTTCTCCACTTAGTCGCGTTACAAAAATTATGGGAGCCGGTAATAGTTGGGCTGGAAGCGGCAGAGGTGTAGGCACGGAGTACCGTTTTAATAATGCAGATGACCAGGTAAGGATATGGGCAATAGGCAATGGGGAAAACGACATACCATACACTAATGCAGTATATGGCGTGGGTGAGTTGTATGAACAACATACAATTGATGAACACAGTAAAAGAGTTGTGGAGTATAAGGATAAGGACGGCAAAATGATTTTAAAAAAAGTGCAGATAAGTGATGCCCCATCTGAGCATTATACAGGCTGGCTATGTACATTTTACGTGTATGATGATTTGGGTTTGTTACGATTTGTGATTCCGCCTAAGGCAACAGTTGAATTGGCTGTAAATAATTGGTCTCTTACAACGGAACAGGTGAATGAGCTTAGTTTCAGGTATTATTATGATGGACGCAACCGTATGGTTGCCAAAAAAGTACCCGGCGCCGGCTGGGTGTACATGGTGTACGACAGGAGAGACAGGTTAACATATACACAGGATGCTAGCATGTACAGCCAGGGAAAGTGGATGGTTAGTTTGTATGATGAGCTGAACCGGCCAACTACTACAGGTATGGTTGCATATAGCGGTACAAGAGATCAATTGCAGACTTTATTGGATGCCCGCTTTGATGCTGCTGTGTCTACCAGTACCATTGTAAATTTTACGGCACCGGATATTTTATATGTAAATGAAAGACAAGCCGGCAAGCCTGTTTACCGGGCGGTGAATGAAATACAGTTTACCGGTGAATTTACCAGTGAACCGGATGGGAGTTTTGAAACATTGCTGGAGCCCGCTGTTGTAAATACACAAACAGTTTTACAGAACTATAATCCATTCCCTGATGGAGCTAATTTTATAGCACTTACATTAAATTCATATGATGATTATACTGCTGCATCAAAGCAGTATAGCACCGCTGATAATGGTAAATTAGGAGCAGGAAACAATGCTTATCCGGAATCATTGCCATCATCGGCAAGTGTATTAACAAAGGTGCTTCCGACTGTTGTTAAAACCAGGGTTATAGAAAAAATCAATGATTTATCCGCTGGTAACTGGTTGGAAACAGTTATGTATTATGATGATAAAGGTCGGGTGATACAAACGCAATCGGAAAATTATAAAAATGGAACGGATATAGTAACTACCCGTTACGACTTTACTGACAGGCCAATATCTGTATATCAGTTGCACAATAATCCAGCCGGAGCCGAAGTTGCCCGGACTAAAACAGATATGGAGTATGATTTTGCAGGGCGTTTGTTAAATATTAAAAAAACATTGAATGATAATACAGCTACCACACGCTATATAGCACGAAACGAGTATGATGAACTTGGTCAATTGAAGAACAGGCAATTGGGGCAGTATGCAAACAACAGCAATCCCCTGGAAAACCTGCAATACAATTATAATATCCGTGGATGGTTGTCTGGTGTGAATAAGGATTATGCCACAGGTGGCTCCAGTCGTTGGTTTGGGACGGAGTTGAGTTATGACTGGGGCTTTGAGGAAAATCAATTTAATGGCAATATAGCGGGAGTAAAATGGCGGAGCAAAGGGGATGGGGAGCAGCGGGCTTTTGGATATGGGTATGACCCTTCAAATAGGATAATAAAGGCCGATTTTACCCAGAACACCGGCGGGGCCTGGAACAAATCGGCCGGATTGGATTTCAGTATGAAGATGGGCGATGGACAGAACCCCTTTACAGCCTATGATGCCAATGGCAATATACTGGGCATGCAGCAATGGGGCTGGAAGGCAGGCGGCAGTACACAGATTGATAACCTGAGTTATGGGTACAACAGCAGTAGCAACAAACTCAGCACGGTAGCGGACGCTATAACAGCCGATCAAAAACTAGGCGATTTTACGGATAAGAATACAAGCGGAGCAGATTACGGCTACGACACGAACGGCAACCTGCTCGAGGATAAGAACAAGGACATTGCCTCGATCAGCTACAATCACCTGAACCTACCGTATGAGATCACGGTAACGGGCAAAGGAACGATCAAGTACATCTATGATGCATTGGGCAACAAGCTGGAAAAACGCACGGTAGAAACGACCCCACAAAGCAAGACAACGCGGACAACGTACCTGGGGGGCTATGTATACCAGAACGACAGCCTGCAGAGCATAGCTCATGAGGAAGGCCGTGTAAGGAAGAAGGCAGACGGCAGTTATGTATACGATTACTATATCAAAGACCATTTGGGGAACACGCGGGTGGTATTAACAGACGAGGAACAGACCGACGCCTACCCAGTAGCGAGCCTGGAGAGCTCCACGCTGAACAATGAGAAGATCTACTACAATATACCGGACGACGGATCAACGCGGGTCAACAAGAACACGGTAGCAGGCTACCCGACGGACAGTTACACAGACCCGAACGATTATATCCAGCGGCTGAGCGGAAGCGGAACCAAGGTAGGCACGAGCATAACGCTGAAGGTCATGGCAGGAGACAGCTACCATATCCGTGCGAACAGTTGGTACCGGTTAAACGGAGTAACACCGGGCACCCCTGTAAATCCGCTGACAAGCATTATAGCCGCATTGGCAGGAGGAGTAGCGGAAGCGGGAGGCTGGAAGAACACAAGCGCCTACTTGCAATCGAGCGGCATCCTGGACCCGGCGGTAACAGACTTGCTGAACAGCCAGACAGCAGCATCGGGCAAGCCGAAGGCCTACCTGAACTGGTTGTTGCTGGATGAACAGTACCGGTATGCCGGAGGAGGGTATGAACAGGTAGGAGACAACGAGGAGTTCAAGACGCATATCAAGACGGGGCTGACGGTAAATAAGAACGGATATCTGTATATTTATGTGAGCAACGAGACGCCGAACGTAGACGTGTTCTTTGATAATGTACAGGTAAGCCATGTAAGAGGCCCCTTGATGGAAGAGACGCATTACTATCCGTATGGGTTGACAATGGCGGGGATATCGAGTAAGGCGGCGGGCAAACTCGAAAACCGTTACAAGTACAACGGGAAGGAGTTGCAGGAGAAGGAGTTTAGTGATGGTAGTGGGTTGGAGTTGTATGATTATGGGGCGAGGATGTATGATGCACAGATAGGGAGGTGGTGGAACATAGACCCACTTAGTGAGTTAGATAGAAGGTGGTCACCATACACTTATGCACTCAATAATCCAATCAGATTTATAGACCCAGATGGAATGTTTGCAGACTTCTACGATGGGCAAGGAACATATTTAGGGAATGATGGAAAAGACGACAATAAAGTATACCAGTTGAAAACTAACGTTGTTGCCAAGTTTGATAATAAGACTGTTAATTGGGGTGGAAAGTTGAGTGAAAGGCATTCAAAAGATATAATATCAAAATCTGATTATTTAGGAACTGTTCAGGAAGCCTTCGTAACAGGCGATGCGCCAACAGATCAACGAATTCAAAGTTTACATCCTGCAATAAGAATGAAAGCCACCGAATTTGTTAAGCAGGCTAATGATGAATTGGATGGTACATCAATTCGAATAGCACAAGGATTTAGGACATATGAGGAACAGGATGCTATTTATGCACAGGGTAGAACTACGCCTGGGGATATTGTAACAAAATCGAAAGGTGGAGAGAGCAATCACAATTTTGGATTAGCTTTTGATATCGTGGGAATTACTAACGGCAAGGCTGATTATAATCTTGATTATAAAACTCTTACAACAATTGGGAAGTCATTAGGTTTTGAATGGGGCGGCGATTGGAAAGGATTTAAAGATAAACCACATTTTCAAATGCTGTTTGGCAAAAGCCTTAAAGACATAAAAGGATTGCCGAAGGACTCAAATGGCTTGCCAATATTAAAACAATAAGCATGAAAGTATTAATAGTTATTGTATTAGCGGGTATTATCTGTACATCTTGTAGCTCTAATACTCAATCCACATCAGAGAAAAAAGACGATTCTATTGGATTATCTCAAGCAGAACTAATTCCTGTGAGAGATACAATCATTGAATATAGTATTGAGGGAATAAGTGCTGAAGGGTCAAGTGTTAAAGCAAAATACTTCAGAGGTAAAATCGCAGAATGTGCAATCCACATTTTTGGTGAAACTGGTCAAATCAGAATTCAGTATACTTTTCAAGATGGAAGAATTAATGTTGTAGAAAAACAATACACTTATAAAGCAGGTATTTTAAGTATTAAAACTGATGAAGACATGAAATTGAGTAAAGAGATTTCTTATGTTGTAGATGCAAATGGAAATCCCGTGGGTAAAGTTGATAGCGGTAGGACTGATATTTTTACTGAATTTAAAAAGGCTGTGCCGTTAGAAATTAAGTAATCAAGCAATATTGCCATTGGAAGAACGCATTACTATCCATTCGGGTTGACAATGGCGGGGATATCATCAAAGGCTGCGGGTAAGTTGGAGAACAGGTATAAGTATAATGGCAACAAGCTTGAAAGTGGTGAGTTTTCGGATGGATCGGGTCTTGAAATGTATGATTTTAACGCTCGTACGTATGATCAGCAGATAGGAAGGTTTATGCAGATTGACCCAGAAGTTGAGGATGGTCAGGAAAGCTGGACACCTTATCACTTTGGATTGAATAATCCAATTTTGAACGATGACCCTGATGGTAAAAATCCAATTAAAGGGATTTTGAAATTAGGTAGCATTGTTATGCGAGTGATTAAAGCCGAACAGAAGCTATCTGAAATCAAAAACATCAAATTAGATGATGTTATCAAAGAGTTTGGATGGTTTAAATTCGACGAAGCAAGTCTTGCAAAATCACAGGCAAGTCTTAAGGCAGCTATAGACGCATCAAAAGAAAAAGCTGCTGATGAGGCTGGTGAGAAAAAAGTACCAAATCCTAATGGAAAGAAAGGAGGTGAAGCCCATCAAAAAGGGGTTGATAAAGCTGAAAATAATTTAAAGAAGGAAGGGTATGATAATACGCAACGGGAAGTAAAGGTTGAAACTCCAGATGGTGAAAAATCAAGTAGGTATATTGATGTTCGGGATACTAAGACCAAAACAGGAGAAACGAAAGATGTACAGGTAGGGAAACAAAATAAAAATGGCACACCTGTTGCACGCGAAAGAAGAGCAATGGATGATATAAAAAAAGAAACGGGGAAAAAGCCAGAATTTCTCCCTTACAATAAACCGAATAATTGATAGTAATATGAGTTCGAAGCAAATCAATTTCTTCATAATGCCATCCGATGTTTCTGAAATCAATTCTTTCTTAAAGGAAATGGGCTGTTTATTTGTTAAGAGTAATGTAATTGCTCCAGCCGCAGCTTTTATTGATAATATTGAAACAGAATCGAAGATTACAAAACAATATTATTTATGTCCGCTACAATATAAAAATGATGTTGTTTTTAAACAGGTGAAAGATGAGCATTGTTTCTATGTTGATATTAATGCGAGTAATGTAATTGAATTTGATATTGGCGGATTGTATGAAAATGACGAGCAGTTACACAGGAGTCGTCTTTATTATGTTACTGCGTATTATGATAAAACGTCAAAATTAACCTCAAAAGAAAATGTGTTTGTTAAATGGGCTGATAAGCTCGCAGCCGAATTTAAAAAGCGGTTTTTGAAGAAATATTCAGATGCAACAAGTAGCTTGTTTTCCGCAGATAGTATTAAATGGTGCGTAGAAACCAAAGCTAAATTGAAAGAAGGTGGATTGAAACTCATTTTGCAAAATAGTTAATAGCTTTTATTGTTTACAAGCCACTCAGAAATGAGTGGTTTTTTTATGCCCATAAATCAACAACACCCTGCTGGAGGGAATGGCATCCTGGGTAAATACAACAGATCGGCTTCAAAATAAAAAACACCAGGTTTTTGAACCATCTTTCGACAGGAAAGAATGTCATAGTATCCGCTTTATGCAACAAAAATCAGATTATATACATCTCAATTCCTGTAAGGCGGGTTAGTAAATCTGCCGGAGGAATATAAAGAGAAATAGACCCATACTCAGTATTATGTTTAACTGGCTGTGTAAGTGTCCCTAAAAAGCAAACAGTTTAGCGGCTGAGCGGAAGCGGAACCAAGGTAGGAACGAGCATCACGCTGAAGGTCATGGCAGGAGACAGCTATCATATCCGAGCGAACAGTTGGTACCGGTTAAACGGAGTAACACCGGGCGCGCCTGTACATCCGCTGACAAGCATTATAGCCGCATTGGCAGGAGGAGTAGCGGAAGCGGGAGGCTGGAAGAACACAAGCGCCTACCTACAATCGAGCGGCATCCTGGACCCGGCGGTAACAGACCTGCTGAACAGCCAGACAGCAGCATCAGGCAAGCCGAAGGCCTACCTGAACTGGTTGTTGCTGGATGAGCAGTACCGGTATGCCGGAGGAGGGTATGAACAGGTAGGAGACAACGAGGAGTTCAAGACGCATATCAAGACGGGGCTGACGGTAAATAAGAACGGATATCTGTATATTTATGTGAGCAACGAGACACCAAACGTTGACGTGTTCTTTGATAATGTACAGGTAAGCCATGTAAGAGGCCCCTTGATGGAAGAGACGCATTACTATCCGTTCGGGTTGACAATGGCGGGGATAAGCAGTAAGGCGGCTGGGAAGTTGGAGAATAGGTATAAGTTTAATGGGAATAAGTTAGAAAACAAGGAATTCTCTGATGGATCGGGATTGGAAATGTATGATTTTAATGCCCGAACTTATGACCAACAGATAGGAAGGTTCATGCAGGTAGACCCTGAGTTGGAAGATGGTCAGGAAAGTTGGACACCGTATCATTTTGGATTTAATAACCCGCCTTTGCTCAACGACCCAGATGGTAAAAATCCTATTTGGGGAGCATATAGAGCAATCGGAATCCTTGCTAAAATCGTTGAGTGGTCAACAAACCAAAGTACTGTAGCCCCTGTAACCATGACGCCAACGTTTCTTCGTGATGGCACTTCTGTGGTTAAGACGATTATGGATTTAAAAACTTTTCAGGAAGTCAAATCTGTGAACGCGCAAGCAGAGAATAAAGAAGAAACTGCGAGGGGAAGCAATAATCAAAAGACTAGAGAATCAGCAAAAACAGGACAAGAGGCACATAGGCAAGAGCAGGCAAAATTGAAACAAGAAGGCGCTGAACCAGAAGTTACAATGCAGTTAAAGGATGGTACTGTTGTGAGGAAAGATGCAGTGCGTCCTGACGGAACTTCGGTAATAATCAAGCCTGATACAAAAACAGGTAGGGCCTCTGCTGACAAACGTGCAGAGCTAATGGAGAAAAATGGACATAAGACAGAAAAAATACTCTATGACTCCAAAGACCCAAAATATCAACCTGGCTCCCCTTCATATATAGGGCCTAAAAAAACAAGTTAGAATGAAATTGAATAAGAAGAAGCTATTGAATATAGTAGGACAGGATTTAATAGGCTTAGGTTATAAGAAATTTGAAGATGGATTCTTTGACTCTGATGGACTATTTATAAAGCAAGTATCAGAGGGGCTTTTCTTAACACTAGGACTAACTATTTCCAGATTCTATGATTCGAGTTTTACTGGCTCATATTATTTATCTAAGAGTACGCGTTGGGGCGCAGTGTGGGGGGATATTCCTAAAGAAAGTTATAAACGAATTGGCTTTTTTATAACTGATGAAGAAAAGAAGTCTCTATTTGACGAAGCCGATAAGCTCGAAGGCGTAAGGGATGCGTGGTGGGATGCTTTTAATACAAACAGTGTAATGAGGTTTTTACACGCAGTTAGGCTGTCAGAAAAAAGATTTGTTGAGCAACCTATGTTAATTCAGAATGTGGAGAATAGTATAGATGGAAACATGTTAGCTGAATATATCTCAACGGTTCATAGCGTATTCAACACTGCAGGGGATATAAAACATGACTTCAAATTTATACCCCCAAAGCCAATTAAAAATATTCCGATTGAATGGTTCAAGGCTGCAGAACTAGCTATTATAAAAAATGGTAGTATTTTGAATGCTAACACAGTTAAACTTTTGGCAGCCGATGCTTGGTTCGTAAGTAAGATGAATTAATAGCAAACTACCCCTAAAGGGTGATCGTTATCTTTTTTATGCTGCTATCATCCAGAAGGTTGAAATGCCTTTTTTCTTTTCAATTGAACAATAAAACGATTATTTTTAGGGAGTAGAAGAGTTCTTTGATTGGCCAAAATGGAGTTCCCAAAAAAGTTGCGACATGGCTGAAAAGGTACGGTAGTTACTATCCGTTTGGGTTGACGATGGCGGGGATTAGTAGTAAGGCTGCGGGGAAGTTGGAGAACAGGTACAAATACAACGGTAAAGAGAAACAGGAGAAGGAGTTTAGTGATGGTAGTGGGTTGGAGTTGTATGATTATGGGGCGAGGATGTATGATGCGCAGATAGGGAGGTGGCATACAATAGATCCCAAAGCTGATGCAGATTTTCTGAGAAGCCCATATAACGGTAGTTTTAACTATAATACAGGTGCAAAACAGAAATATGCGATTACTGGAACTGTGGCAGCGGGGCAATCTATTTTTGGAAGAAAACTAAATAATATGAGAATTAATATTATATTACTCATTTTGGGTTGCTTGCAATTGATCGCGTGCTCTCAGAGCGCCAATGTGATTGAAGGACAATCTTTCAGGCTTAAGAATAAAAAATTAGTTGCAAAGCTTGATTCATGTAAGGAAAGCAAGAATTCAGTTTTTTTCCCTTTACTTGGATATGAAATATCAAATGAGTATGTTGTTATTGATTCGTTGCACTTACCACTGAATGAAGATGCTATTTCTGACTATATAATTGCACTGTCGCCTAATGTACAGGAAGATGATGATTTTAAGTCTCTCTGTTACAAGGGTAATAAACGCTTATTGATAGTTTTTTTGTCCGAAGGGAATACCTTTAGGGCAGCTATTATAAATGAAAATGTGTTGCTAAATAGAATCGAGTAACAGTCTGAGCCATATAAGAAGATGGTCAAATCGTCAGATGGGTTTGCTCTTGCCTATTTTATAGGGACTGCAATCAAGTGTTCTTATGACTTTAACTTCGTGTGGAAGAATAATGACATTTATTTATTAGCAAGTTCATATAATTGTTATCTCACAGATTTAAGTAAATCAAGGAAAAAAGGTAGTATTTAGATCTTTGTGTAAATAGAAAGAAGTAATTGTATTAGGGAGATAATCCCCCCTGCAGGAGGAGCGAAGTGAGGCGGAGCGTAGCGGAGCCGAACGAAGCGGAACCTGCAGGGGGGCG